>WNGA01000522.1_pt1 | contig 110472 bp, 98 predicted proteins | sample 5400061 | NCBI WGS metagenome assembly WNGA01 (sample SAMN13153366, study PRJNA577476) | soil metagenome | isolation source: 100 cm soil or saprolite under grassland replicate 2 | place: USA:California | collected 2016-06-15 | reverse complement strand
GCGGTTGCGATGGCGAAGGCGCTGGAGTTGGAGATTGCGCAAGAATGTTTGTGGTGAAGCCTATGCAGAGCGCCAGAGCCCGGATCGAAGGTTTCATTTCGCGGCTATTCAAGCGAACGGCTGCGATCGAAACAAGGGTTCTTTCATGGAGTAAAAAGCGGCGCGCCTTTCGCGAAACAGAACAAATGCCTCCATTGAATTTTGCACGAAATGCTTCCCGGATGCGATGCGTCCTCGCATGGCTTCGTCATTTGCAGCAAACCGGGTTTGCGAGACGATAGGTCATGGCTCACGCCACGTTGAAGCACAATCAGGTTCAGAAGGATGTCGGAACGATTTCGGCATCGCGAGCGGAGCTGTTCTGTGCAGGCATAGTATTTTTTGCTGCGCTCTTTCTTTATACCTGGACGCTAGCTCCCACGGTCACGTTGACCGACAGCGGTGAATTGATAGTGGTCGCCCAAGGAGTTGGGGTTGCGCATCCACCAGGTTTTCCTCTCTGGGTGATTCTCGCTCATCTCGCTTCGCTCGTGCCGTTGGGAAACATTGCGGAGCGGATTAATTCTTCGTCTGCTGTTTTCGCGGCGCTCGCGTCAGCGATGCTCACTCTGGTTGTGGCAGAGTTAATGATCGCAATTCCATATCTCCTCACGCGGAAGAAGAGAAGCGCGCAGCGAAACAAAAAGGCTGAGGATTCGCACGTTGCGCAGCTTTTGATCTGTGGGCCGGCGCTCGGCGCGGGCTTGCTGATGGCATTCTCCCGCACACTCTGGGCATATGCGACAATCGCCGAAGTTTATACTCTTAACGCGCTGCTGATCCTGATCATTTTATTTCTGATGCTGCGGTGGCGGCGGTATATCCTTGCCGATCGAACGAATAACGACACAGCGATAATGATTCATGACAGGTGGCTTTATGCGGCCGCGCTGGTGTTTGGGTTGGCGCTGGGCGTTCATCACGTCACGGTGGGATTGATACTTCCGGCTCTCGCCGTTCTCGTTTACAGGACGGAAGGCCTGAGATTTTTTACGAGCCGCCGACTGGTGTATGCCGCGCTGATTTCGATCGGCGCCCTCGTCGCCGTTTATGCCTATCTGCCGTTTGCGGCCTCGCGCTCACCTGTCATCAACTGGGGCAACCCACGTTCGCTGCAGGAAATCTGGTGGCACATTACGGGGCGGCAGTATCGCGTGTTCTTTTCATTTTCGCCGAACATAATCGGAGGGCAGTTTATTGAATTCTGCAGAATGCTCCTGCGCGAATTTGGGTTTGTGTGGCTGCCTTTGCCGCTTGTCCTGGCTTTTGCTGGTTTCGCCACTGCCTATAGGCGCGATCGCACAGGTTTCTGGTTCTTTCTATTCATCGTCATCGCCGATTTGGCCTACGCGCTCGCCTATGAAATCGCGGAAGACAAGGATGCCTACTATCTACCTACCTTTATCGCCATCGCCATTGCAGCCGGATTCGGTATCCGCTGGCTAATCCAGTTGACCATCTCGAAGTCGATTCTGATCGAAAGATCGTACTGGGTCGCTGGAATTGCCGTGCTGCTTTCATCTGCCACAGCGCTCGCGGCGAACTGGCCGTTCAATAATCGCAGGCATTACCTTATCGCGCACGATTACGTCGAAAATCTCCTTAGCACGATCGAGCCTGATGGTCTTTTGCTCACACAAGACTGGCAGGTTGTGTCGCCGATGTTGTACGCGCAGGAAGTGGAACAACGTCGCTCGGACGTAAAAGTTGTCGATGTTAATCTGCTGCGTCGCTCGTGGTACTTCGACTATCTGCGGCATGCGTATCCTGGGTTGATCGAGCGATCACGCGAGAAAATTGATGCGTTTGTTCAGATTCTTAAAGAATGGGAGCGTGACCCCGGGGCTTTCGCCAGGGACCAGTTGCTCACCCAAAAGATTACTGCGGTATTTTTCGACATGCTGCGGTCGATTGTAATAAACGAGAACCGCGTCGCCCCGGTGTACATCACGCGAGACTTGCTCTTTGCTGAGACAACCAACGCCGAGCTCGCTAAATGGATTAATCAAAACTATCAACTTGTTCCGGAAGGCCTCGTCTTTAAGCTGGCGGGCGATCAGAGTTTTCACGATTCCCCAAATCCGCAGCTGAAGACCCGCGGTCTGGCTGATGGAACGGTGCGGTTTGAAAACGATGACGTGATTAACGTCAAGATTTTGCCGGTCTATACCAGCATGTTGATTAATCGCGGGCGTTATCTCGGGTTATTCAACCAGCACGAACGCGCGATTATTGCTTTCAGAGGGGCGCTCGCACTCGATCCCAGCCTCGCTGCGGCGCGCGAAGGATTGACGGAAAGCGCGGCGAAACTGCGCAAGCCGTAGCAATCGCGCTCAAAGCCGCGCGGATGTTCGACCGGCGAATCGAACGCGCTCATGCAAAACGGCGTTCTCATCGCTGCGACTGTTGTGCATGAGGCTTTGACAAATCGAAGATAGGCGCTAGCTTCCGTGTCCCGCCCGCTGAATCGGCCGAACAACTTTTAGCAGGAGCCTTGTTGCTATGGCAAGCAACCGGGCATTTGAACTGCACACAAAATGCAAAGAAATCGAAGTAAACGTTATCGTGCTGCCGTTGAGCAGGTCGATCGAAGCAAGACCTACCCTCTTGCCGACGCTGTCTCAACGCTGAAGAAGTTTCCGCCGACAAAGTTTGATCAGACGGTGACGGTTTCGTTTCGGCTCGGAGTTGATCCCAAGCAATCCGATCAAATGGTGCGCGGGACCTGCCCACTTCCCCACGGCAGTGGAAAACAGGTGCGCGTGCTTGTTTTCGCAGAGGGCGAGGCGGCAACCGTGGCCAAAGAAGCCGGTGCGGAATTTGTCGGGATGAAAGATCTAATTCAGAAGTGCCAGGAAGGTTTTCAAGATTTCGATGTGGCGATCGCTACACCTGCGGCGATGGCGGAGGTCCGGAAGCTTGGGAAGGTGCTGGGACCGCGTGGGCTGATGCCTAATCCCAGAACCGGGACGGTGACTGACGATACCGCCAAAGCTGTGCAGGAGGTGAAGGCCGGTCGTGTAGAATTCAAGCTGGATAAGAACGGCAACGTGGCGGTGCCGGTTGGTAAATTTTCGTTCGAAGAAAGCGCGCTGGTGGAAAATGGAAATGCTGTGATCGAAGCCGTCATGCGAGCCCGTCCGGCGACAGCCAAAGGTCGCTTCCTTGAAGGCGTGACAATCAGTGCGACAATGTCGCCAGGCGTCCGCGTCGATCCAGCGCCGTATCTGAACATTTAGCGGCAAACGCACTCAACAGCGAAAACATGCGACCAGAAAAGACCAGTATCGTTGCGGATTTGTCTGAGAAATTGAAGCACTCGCCTTTTGTGCTGGTGACCGATTATCAACACATGAAGGTCGCTGATTTCAGCGAATTGCGGAACCGACTGGCGCCTACAGGTGCGGAAATGCACGTGGTCAAAAATAATTTCCTCAAGCGGGCCATGGCCGATTCTGGATTTCCGGACGTTCGCGACCAATTGGTCGGCCAGACGGCAGTTGTCACAGGGGAAAAAGACGTGGCGCCAGTGGCGAAGATCTTTAAGACGTTTGCGACAGAATTCAAAATCGCGGCTCTGAAGATCGGTTTTGTTGATCGCATGGTTCTTTCGACAGCGGAATTAGAGACACTGGCGGAATTGCCGCCGCGCGAGACATTGCAGGCGCAATTGCTGGGACTGCTCCTTTCGCCGGCAACGTGTCTAGTCCGCCTGCTGAATGAACCCGGCGCAGCGTTAGCGCGGCTGCTGAACGCAAAGGCCGAAAAGGAGGGTGCGCCAGAGGCATAAATTTTGTGAGGCGGGCGTATCGCCTGCGAAATGGCAAGCGAGCGGTCGCTCTACAAACAATAGAGGAATAAAGTAAACTGTCCGAGCCGATGGCTATCGGCTTTAATTCTTCGAAAGCTTTCGGAGGCGGCAACTGGAGGAAAAAATAAAAATGGCAGATACAGAAAAATTGGTGGAGCAACTCAGCAATTTGTCCGTGCTGGAGATTGCTGGTTTGGTCAAGCAGCTTGAGGAAAAATGGGGGGTAAGCGCGGCCGCCCCGGTAGCAGTTGCGGCCGGTCCGGCTGCGGCTGGCGCCGCTGGTGGAGCAGCAGCTCCAGCGGCTGAGGAGAAGACGACGTTTGATATTATCCTCACAGAAATGGGCGCAAACAAGATCGCTGTGATTAAGGAAGTCCGCGGCGCAGCCCCGGGACTTGGCCTGGCGGAAGCGAAGGCCCTTGTCGAAGGAGCGCCCAAAACAATCAAAGAAGGCGTGACGAAACAGGAGGCGGATGAGATAAAGAAAAAGATCGAGGCTGCTGGCGCGAAAGTCGAAATCAAATAATAGTCTGATTTCGAATCCGCGGCCCGAATTTACTTGCGCGCCAGCCGATTTCGAGTAAGGATTAGATTCGGTTAAAGCCAGGCAAACGTATTTTTAACCCGGCGCTAACAGGAAAAACAGATTACCGGCCACGAGACAGAAGTCGTCAATTTGACAGGCTGCTGTTTCGGTGGCATCTTTGTGCCCCTCACTCGTCGGTAAACCAGTGAATCTCGCCCGCGTCGGCCCGCGATGTGGTGTGGCCGCTGCGAGGCTTTAGCTCTTGATCTTAGTGACTATGTCAGAACGCATTTACTTTGGAAGCATCAAGGAAGGTATCGAACCCCCGAATCTGATTGAGGTTCAGGCTAATTCATACGTCGACTTCCTGCAAAAGGATGTCCCTTACGCCAAGCGGAAAAATCAGGGCCTCCAGGCTGTTTTCAAGGAGGTCTTCCCAATCGAAAGCTATGACGAAAAAGCGGTGCTCGATTTTGGTCATTATGACATTGGCGAGCCGAAACTGACCGCACTGGAAGCGCAGCGCGAAGGGCAAACCTACAGCGCGCCGTTGCACGTCACTTTCCAACTGCGAGAAGAAAAAGGCACGAAGGAAGAGAAGGTTTATATGGGCGAAATCCCGCTCATGACGCCTCAGGGCACTTTCGTCATTAACGGAGCGGAGCGCGTCGTAGTAAGCCAGTTGCACCGCTCCCCGGGAATCGCCTTTGAATCAACTGTTCACGTAAACGGCAAGGTGCTGTACAGCTTCCGGATCATTCCAGACCGGGGTTCATGGATTGAGGTGCAATTTGATACTGCTGATCTTCTTTATATTTACCTCGATCGACGCAAGCGGCGTCGAAAATTTCTCGCCACAACGTTCCTGCGCGCTCTCGGCTACGGTTCCGACGAAGAGGTGATCAAGCTTTTTTACAATATCGAGACCCTAAAGCTGAGCGAAAAACTCGATGAAGAGAAATTGGCTACCAAAGTGCTGACCGCGGAGATCCGTGACGGCGAAGTGACAGTCGCGCGTGCATTTGAACCGCTCACGCTGGCAACCGTCCGCCAGATCATGATTCACGAGGTGAAAGTCATCGACATTTCGAATGACGACACAATCGTGAAGGCGCTTAGAAAGGACCCGGCGCACGATCAGGAAGAAGCGCTGAAGGATATCTATCGACGTCTTCGACCGGGCGATCCGCCGACTGTTGCCAACGCTCGCGCTTTGCTCAAAAGACTCTTTTTCGACCCCAAAAAATACGATCTTGGCCGCGTCGGCCGCTACAAGATTAATCAGAAACTGGGAATCAACGTTGATCCCACCGAGCGCATCTTGACCGACAAGGACTTTATCGCAGCGATCAAGTATTTGATTAATTTGCGGCGAGGGGAGGGCACGCTTGATGACATTGATCATCTGGGCAGCCGTCGTGTACGGACGGTGGGTGAGTTGCTGGCGAACCAATGCCGCGTCGGTCTTGCCCGCACCGAGCGTCTGGTCAAAGAGCGCATGACCTTGTTCGACATCAATGTCGACGGCATGACGCCACAGAAGCTGATTAATCCAAAGGCGCTCAGCGCGGTCATTCGAGATTTCTTCGGCCGGTCCCAGCTTTCGCAGTTCATGGATCAAACAAATCCACTCGCGGAGTTAACGCATAAGCGCCGTTTGTCGGCTCTCGGTCCCGGAGGTCTCAGTCGGGAGCGTGCCGGGTTCGAGGTGCGCGACGTTCACCCTTCGCATTATGGACGCATATGTCCGATCGAGACGCCCGAAGGGCCAAACATCGGATTGATCAGTTCGATGAGCACCTTTGCGCGTATCAATGAGTTTGGTTTCATCGAGACGCCCTATCGGAAAGTGGAAAAGGGGCGGGTGATCGATGAGATCGAATATCTTACCGCTGATCGCGAAGAGAACTTCCTCGTGGCGCAAGCCAATGCGCCTGTGGATGGGCGCGGCCATTTCACAGGGGAAAAAGTCTCCGTGCGTTATCGTGGCGACTTTCTTGAAGTCGATCCCTCCAAAGTGAATTACATGGATGTGTCGCCGAAACAACTCGTCTCGGTGGCAGCGGGCCTCATTCCGTTCCTAGAACACGACGACGCAAACCGAGCGCTGATGGGTTCCAACATGCAACGTCAGGGTGTGCCGCTGATCGTTTCCGAGGCGCCGCTCGTCGGCACGGGCCTGGAGGAAAAGGTGGCGCGAGATTCCCACGCTGTCGTTCTAGCGGCGGAGAGCGGCAAAGTCGCTTCAGTCACAGCGGACCAAATTATTGTTACGAAAGATGGTCATTTGCCCGAGAGCAAAAGGAAGCTGAAAACCGATCCAGAAAATGGGATTCACGTTTACGAACTTCGCAAATTCATGCGCTCAAACGCCGGCACGTGCGTGAACCAGAAGCCGATTGTGCGCAAAGGTCAGCACGTGAAGCGCGGCCAGGTGATCGCCGACGGCCCAAACACCGATCATGGCGAGCTTGCGCTAGGACGCAATGTGCTCGTCGCGTTCATGCCTTGGAACGGATACAACTTCGAAGATGCCATCATGATTTCCGAAAAGGTGGTGAAGGAAGATGTTTACACTTCAATTCACATCGACGAGTTCGAGATTGGCGCGCGCGACACCAAGCTTGGACCGGAGGAAATTACGCGGGACATTCCCAATGTAAGTGAAGAAGCTTTGCGCAACCTAGGTCCGGATGGCGTAGTGCGAGTGGGAGCCGAAGTAAAGCCCGGTGACATCCTAGTTGGGAAGATAACGCCGAAGAGCGAAACAGAACTAGCTCCGGAAGAACGCCTGCTTCGCGCGATTTTTGGCGAGAAAGCAGCCGACGTGAAGGATACATCGCTTACCGTTCCCTCCGGCACCTACGGGATCGTGATGGACGTAAAGGTCTCATCGCGTCGCGAAGTTTCACGCGAAAAGCTCACGCCGGCCGAAACCCGGCGACAGCTTAAAACGATCAGCGAAGAGCATAAGCGCAAGAAAGAGGCGCTAATTGAACAACTGACCGATTCGCTTTCGAATGTCCTACTCGGTGAAAAGGTCCCTCTCGACGTCGTAAACGCCAAGAATGGTGAAATCATCATTCCGGCCAATCGCAAGATCACGAAAACACTCTTACGAAAGCTGGCGATGGCGCACGATCATATCGAGATCGATCCGAGTCCGATCCGCAATAGAATTCGCGAAATCATTGGTTCTTACGAGCACAAGTTCGCGGAGTTGGAGCTTGAACGCGATCGGGCGACAGACCGCGTAGAGAGCGGCGACGATATCGATCCCGGAATCATTAAGCAGGTCAAGGTTTATATCGCGAGCAAGCGCAAACTGAGCGTCGGTGACAAGATGGCTGGACGCCACGGCAACAAGGGCGTCGTGGCTCGGATCGTCCCTGAAGAGGATATGCCTTTCCTGGCAGACGGAACGCCGGTTGAAATTGTGCTTAATCCATTGGGCGTTCCCAGCCGCATGAATGTCGGACAAGTTTTGGAAACTCACCTGGGCGTTGCTGCGAAGGCACTCGGATTCAGAGTCGGGACCCCGGTGTTCGATGGAATCAAGGAAAAACAGATTCACGAATATTTGCATGATGCGAGAAAGAAGGAGGGCTTCACCTGGGTTCAGGACGATGGTAAAGCGCGCCTTTTCGATGGACGCACCGGCGATGCCTTCGATCAGGAAGTGGTCGTTGGATACATCTACATGATGAAACTCGGTCACTTGGTCGCAGACAAAATTCACGCTCGCGCCGTCGGACCGTATTCGCTCGTTACCCAACAGCCGCTCGGAGGGAAAGCGCAGTACGGTGGCCAACGCTTTGGCGAAATGGAAGTGTGGGCGCTTGAGGCGTACGGCGCCGCTTACACGCTGCAAGAATTGCTAACGGTTAAGTCGGATGACGTGCAAGGAAGGACGCGCATCTATGAGTCGATCGTTAAAGGCGACAATTCACTGGAAGCTGGCACGCCTGAATCGTTCAACGTCTTGATCAAAGAAATGCAGAGTCTCGGTCTCGACGTGAAGGTTGGCGGGCAGGCGCCCACGTTTCTCGAGAGCGTCGCATAATTTTAAGAATCAGAAGGTTATTTGGAGAAATCATGAACGAACATTCTTGGCGTGAGTTAGTAGGCGAAGAACGCCCCGTGGGTTTTGATCAGGTCGCCATCGGTGTTGCCTCGAGCGACACGATGCGGTCGTGGAGTAAAGGCGAAGTTAAAAATCCCGAGACCATCAATTACCGGACGTTCAAACCGGAAAAAGGCGGCCTTTTCTGCGAACGCATTTTCGGTCCTACGCGGGATTGGGAATGCTCCTGCGGAAAATACAAGCGCATCAAACACAAGGGAGTGATTTGCGATCGATGCGGCGTGGAAGTTACCCTGGCGCGCGTCCGCCGCGAGCGGATGGGCCACATCGAGTTGGCGGTACCGGTTTCGCACATCTGGTTTTACAAGTGCATGCCCTCGCGCATCGGGCTCATGCTCGATATGAGTGCGCGTCAGCTCGAGCGCGTCATCTATTACGAGGACTATATCGTCATTGATCCCGGCAAGACGCCTTTGCAGAAGACGCAACTGCTCAACGAAGTCGAATATCGCGAGGCGCAGGAGCAGTATGGCGAAGATTTCATCGCCGGCATGGGCGCTGAAGCGATCAGGAAACTTCTTGCTGAGATCGATCTCACCAAGCTCAACAAAGAGCTGGAGAAAGCGATGGGTGCCACAAAGAGCAAGCAGATCCGCAAGAAACTGGCGAAGCGTCTCAAGCTCGTTCAAGGATTCCAGAGCTCGCACGCGCGTCCTGAATGGATGATTCTGGATGTATTGCCAGTCATCCCGCCGGATTTGCGTCCTTTAGTCCCCTTGGAAGGCGGGCGTTTTGCGACCTCGGACCTGAACGACCTTTATCGCCGTGTTATTAATCGTAATAACCGGCTCAAAAACCTCCTCCTGCTCAAAACACCGGACGTGATCATTCGCAACGAAAAGCGAATGCTTCAGGAGGCCGTGGACGCTTTGTTCGACAACGGCAGGCACGGTCGCGCCGTGACTGGCGCTGGCAATCGACCCCTGAAATCGCTAAGCGACATGCTTAAGGGTAAAGGTGGTCGTTTCCGTCAAAACTTGCTCGGTAAACGCGTCGATTACTCCGGTCGCTCGGTGATTGTCATCGGCCCGGAGCTGAAGCTGCACCAATGCGGCTTGCCGAAGAAGATGGCACTTGTGCTATTCGAGCCGTTCATTATTCGGCGATTGAAGGATCTCGGTTACGTGCACACGGTGCGCAGCGCGAAAAAGATGATCGAGCGCCAAACGCCCGAGGTCTGGGACATTCTCGAAGAGGTTACCAAGGGTCATCCCGTGTTGCTGAACCGCGCGCCCACTTTGCATCGCCTGTCGATTCAAGCCTTTGAACCACAATTGATCGAGGGCGAAGCCATTCGCATTCATCCGCTGGTTTGCACCGCTTACAATGCGGACTTCGACGGAGACCAGATGGCGGTGCATGTACCGCTCTCAGTCGAGGCCCAAATGGAAGCGCGCATGCTTATGCTTGCTCCGAATAACATTTTCTCTCCCTCGAGCGGCAAGCCCATTACCACGCCTTCCCAAGACATCACGCTTGGCTGTTATTACCTGACTCAAAATCCTAGGGGTCAAGGCAAGGACGGCCAGCGCTTTCCGCTCTTCGTCGATGCAGCGGAGGTAGAATTTGCCATGGCAGAGGGGACCGTTCGTACTCACGACCGCATTCGGATCAAAAATCCCGATTTTGGCGCGCAAACTATTTACGGGAATGCTGAGGCGAAAACTATCGAGACCACGCCAGGCCGCGTAGTTTTCAATCAGATTTGGCCGAGGCAACTTGGATTCTTCAACAAACCTGCCGGCAAAAAGCAACTCAGCGATATTATCTGGCGCTGTTATCAAATCGCTGGTCCGGCGGAGACAGTGGCCACATTAGACAAACTGAAGGAGCTCGGTTTCACTGAAGCGACAAAGGCCGGCATTTCGATTGGAATTTCGGACATGATCATTCCGAAAGAGAAACAGACGGAGCTGGAAAACGCTTACAAGCAGATTCGCCAGGTGGACCAGCAATATCGCAGGGGAATCATTACTGACGGCGAGCGCTACAATAAGATCATCGACATTTGGACCCACGCCGGAGATGAAATCTCCAGCGTGATGTTTCGCACCCTGGAACACAACGAGGGTCGCAAAGAGTTGAATCCAGTGTATTTGATGGTCGATTCCGGCGCACGCGGAAATCGCCAACAGGTTCGTCAGCTCGCGGGCATGCGCGGCTTGATGGCCAAACCGTCAGGCGAAATCATCGAGCGTCCAATCACGTCGAACTTCCGGGAGGGGCTCAGCGTGCTCGAGTATTTCATTTCTACTCACGGCGCTCGCAAAGGTCTCGCTGACACAGCGCTCAAGACCGCCGACTCCGGTTATCTGACACGGAAACTGGTGGACGCGGCACAGGACGTGATCATCAACGAAGAAGATTGCGGTACGGTCAACGGCATCGTGGTGCGCTCGATTTACGAAGGCGACGAGGAAGTGGTCGATCTGGCCCAGCGCATTATCGGGCGTGTCAGTTGCGAGACAATCGCTGATCCGGTGGATAAGAAGAAAAAAATCGTCAAAGCGAATCAGTTCATTGATGAGAAGATCGCCGGCGAGCTTCAGCGGGTGGGCGTGGAAAGTTTAAAGATTCGTTCCGTTCTTACTTGTGAGTGCGGTCGCGGAGTATGCGCGATGTGTTATGGACGCAACCTCGCCACCGGCCAGTTCGTTAAGCTTGGCGAAGCTGTGGGAATCATCGCCGCCCAATCGATCGGCGAGCCCGGAACGCAATTGACGATGCGCACATTCCACATTGGTGGCACGGCCAGCCAGACTTTTAAGCAACCCATTATCAAGGCGAAGAACGATGGCACTGTCCGGTTCAACGATCTGCGCACCGTGCAGGCGCTCGACGGCAGCTGGATTGTTCTAAATAAGAACGGCTCGATCAGTGTGCATAACGCAGAAGGCCGCGAGCTTGAGCGTTACAACGTGGTGATAGGTTCCATGATCTCCAAAGGCGACGGAGCCACAGTTAAGAAGGGCGAGACGTTTGTGCAATGGGATCCTTACAACGTGCCGATCCTCACAGACAAAGGCGGCAAGATCGAATTCCGCGATATGATCGCGGGTGTCACAATCAAGCGTGACGTCGATGAAGCAACCGGCCTCATGGGTACCGTGATCATCGAGCACAAGGAGGATTTGCACCCGCAGGTCGTCATTGTCGATGACAAGAAGGAAGTGCTTGCCAGTTATTCCATCCCCGCTGGCGCGCACGTAATTGTCGAGGAAGGCCAGAAAGTGCGCGCTGGCGCGCTGCTGGCAAAGACACCACGGAAAGTCGCAAAAACAAAAGACATCACTGGAGGTCTCCCGCGGGTGGCAGAATTATTCGAAGCCCGCCGGCCGAAGGACGCAGCTGAGATTGCAAAGATCGACGGAATTGTTGAGATGGGCGGAACTGTCCGCGGGAAACGCCGCCTGATTCTGAAAGACCCTGAGACGGGAGCGGAGGAAGAGCATCTGATCCCGCTCACAAAGCACATCATTGTATTCAAGGGCGACTTCGTGAAGAAAGGTCAGCAACTCACCGAAGGTCCGATCGTCCCGCATGAGATTTTGGAAGTCTGCGGTCCGCAGGAATTGCAGGAACATTTGGTGAACGAAGTGCAGGAGGTCTATCGGTTGCAGGGCGTAGAAATCAACGACAAGCACATCGAGATCATCGTGCGCCAGATGTTGCGCAAGGTGAAAATTACCGATCCGGGTGACACATCGTTGCTCTGGGGCGATCAGGTGGACAAGCTCGACTTCGAGGAAGAGAACAAAAAAGTGGTCGAGAAGGGCGGCAAACCAGCGGAAGCCGTTCCTGTACTGCTCGGTATCACGAAAGCTTCGCTTGAAACGGACAGCTTTATTTCTGCTGCCTCGTTCCAGGACACGACACGTGTTCTCACGGAAGCGGCCACGCTCGGTAAAGTCGATAAGCTGCGTGGCTTCAAGGAAAACGTGATCATGGGTCACTTGATCCCGGCCGGCACCGGGTTCCCCGAGCATCGCCAGATCAAGCTAATCGAAAAAGGCGAGCCGATTGGCGCGCCAGTGATGGAAGAAGCTGAGCCGCAACCTGCGATCGGATAAAACACGGCTCGCCAGCAAAGATGGTAGGGCCTGTGTGTCGGCTCCGAGTTTGCATAAACGGCCTGCAGTTTGGCGGATGTCGATCGTAACCAAAAAGGGCGATAAGGGTGAAACCTCCCTTATGTATGGCCGGCGCCTGTCGAAAGCTGATCCGCGCGTTGATGCTTACGGTTGTATCGATGAGCTCACCGCCGCGCTTGGTCTCGCCCGATCATTTTCAACGGACAAATTCATTTCAGGCGAGATCTTAGCTGCACAAAAAGATTTGATCGTCGTCATGGGTGAGCTGGCGACGGCGACAGGCGACCGGGAACGCTACGTCAAAGATGGATTTCATCTTACCACAACGGAGATGGTGGATCGGATCACCGGAGCCATTTCCGAGCTTGAGAAGGACAAGTCGCTTTATCCGAAGGATTGGGTCATACCAGGTGGAACACCTTTGTCCGCTGCGATCGATTTTGCCCGCACAACATGTCGGCGAGCAGAGCGGCGCATCGCCACATTAGGCGCCGGAGAGAAAGATCTTAATCCGGAGATCTTGCGTTACCTCAACCGGCTTTCTGATCTCTGCTGGGTGCTGGCGAGATACGCGGAGAAAGGCTCGCGAAGTTCCGGCTAGCACCGCGTTGCTCTAGGCGCGCTCCCGATCACGCTGCAATCCAGCGTCAAGCGAGCAAGACCGCGGCAGCACATTTCGCCACGCGATGTATGTGGTTGCCACATCCCGGAATCGCTTGCCAGGCAAGAGGGGTTGTTGAACCTGAGTTCACTACCGCTGTTTCGAAGAGACTCGCAAACGCACGGCCCGACGAGGTCGCTTCCGGAGCGTTCGTATGCAGCTTCGAGGTACAAGTAGGAAATTTGCGTCAAAGCAAAAAACCGAACAGGTCAGCCGAACTAGGCGGCAGCTCACGAATCCCGTGCGCACACCGAAAAATTGCGTGATAAGGCCACACCATTTCTCGATGTTTAGCGCCCGAACATTGAGGCAGGCGCTCGAATGCCTTCTTCTCTCGGGGCGCGCGGCCCACCGAAAGAGAAGTTAAATCCCGCGATGACAAACACCTTCGCGTCCGGCCAGTCGTGGGTTACACCGAACTGTGGCGATACCATGACAAAAGTATTGCGTGTGGGTCGAAGGTTGACACTCGGGCCGATGAGGAATTCGTACGTAGGATCACTCCGCGAGCCAGCCTCCGTGGCGTGTTCAAAGAGAGCTTCGATGCCGACGTTGAGGGTCTGATCAATTAGCGCATAGGTCAGCGCGCTGCTCATTTCGAACACACGTTCGCGCGGCCCTCCATTTTCGTGTTCATGTGTGAGGTTAGCGGCCCAGTTCCAACGATCGGCGAATGTTTGACCAAGCAGCAGCTTGAGCTCCCATACGTCGGGCGCATTGTCATTAAAGCTCCACTCGCCGTAAAGGGTCGGGTTCAGCGGAATTTTTCCCCAGTTAGCAAGCGCATAACGAAGCTCCACGCTTGAGCCTTTGTAGAAGGCGTCTCCTCGTTCTATGCCCCAGTTCTGATAGAGATCGAGTTGAAACCGACACGGCAAGCCGATTTCGACTTCCTCGCGAAAGCTGTGTGTGACGTGGCCTTCGGCAAATTCTGGAGTCCAGAACTGGTTGAACTCAAGCGTGCCCGCCGGCCGCACATAAACGCGGCTGTTGCTGAAAGCGCGCTCTGTCGTCCACTCCGGCTGCCCGTACTGGCCTACCTGTAACTCTTGGCGAAGAACGCCCGGAGCGCTTCCGGTGATTTCCACTTCCGGAACAGTTGCTACCTCCTGCGCGCGCAAATGAGTCGTTAAGCCAAAAAAAACTCGCTGCAGCGGTCACGGTGATTTTGATTAAATTTGGTCTCATCTTTGAGAACCAAGATAGCGGCTCGTCATGGGCCGCTGCTCCCGTTTGGTTGCGAATTTTTGGCGGTAACTTGCGGATAGCAGTGTTCTTACGGAGTCCAGGAAACCGCCAGCTATACGGTGGCGTGGCGTCCTGGACACACGCGCTGCGGGGCTACGTGCGGTTGGCCTGGCGCCGGCCGGTAATCGCAGCAGCGTCCCCGTTCAATGGACATCACCTGAGTGAGGAATTTCCGGTTGCGCACGGGCGGGTGCTGTAGCATCTTCAGTGTCCCGCTCTGGAAGCTCCCCCTCGGGAATTTCTCTTATGGCAGATACAACAGAATTAGTGCCTGAATTGTTGGAAGCTGGCGTCCATTTTGGACACCAGACGAAGCGTTGGAATCCAAAGATGAAGCCTTTCATCTTCGAACAGCGCAATCAAATTTACATCATCAATTTGGACGAGACAGTCCTTCAACTTCGGCGGGCCACGGAATTCCTCCAGGAGGTCGCGCGCCGCGCCGGCAAAATTTTATTCGTCGGCTGCAAGAAGCAGGCGCAAGAAGCGATTAAGGAGGCGGCACTGGCGTGCGGGCAGTTTTACGTCAATCAGCGTTGGCTTGGCGGCACGTTGACGAATCTCGCTACCATTCGCAAAAGCATTGGGCGATTGAAATACATCGAAGAGATCGAGCAGTCGCCCGAATACAAGAAAATGGGAAAACAGGAATTGGCGGCGCTTAATCGCGAGGCGGCGAAACTCCGGCGCAATCTCGAAGGGATAATCGAGATGTCGCAGTTACCTGATGCGCTGGTGGTGATCGACACGATCCGTGAGCAAAATGCTGTGAATGAGGCGCGGCGCCTCGGGATTCCAGTGGTCGCCATCGTGGACACCAATGCGGACCCTGAGGTGATTGATTATCCAATTGCTGGCAATGACGATGCGATTCGCGCTATTCGCGTGATTTTGCAAAAGCTCGTGGATGCCATTGTTTCAGCAAGCAACGAAGCGCGCATTCGCGAACAGGTCGAAATGGCAGGGGTTTCCGCCTGATCTTTGCGTTGCATCAGCGCAAAGTTCTGAAATTAACAATTTAACACCTGATGAACGCAACGACTGACATCGACCCACAGCTAGTGAAGCAACTCCGCGAGAAGACCAATGCGGGCTTCATGGATTGCAAACGCGCTCTTGTCGAAAGCGGCGGTGATCTGACCAAAGCGGAGGGAATTTTGCGGACGAAAGGTATCGCCAGCGCCGGAAAAAAATCGTCGCGTGTAACGAAGGAAGGCATCGTAGCTTCCTACATTCACTTACAAGGCAAGGTCGGCGTGCTCGTCGAGGTAAATTGCGAGACTGATTTTGTGGCGCGAAACGAGAATTTCCGCGAGTTCGTGAAAGACATTACGCTGCATATTGCTGCAGCGCATCCGCTTTACGTTAGTCGCGGCGATGTTCCCGGTAATCTGATCGAAGCCGAGCGCGAGATCTACAAAGCTCAAGTGAAGGGGAAACCGGAACAAGTTGCTGAGAAGATCGTCGAAGGAAAACTCGAGAAATTCTACAGCACTGTTTGCTTGCTCGAACAAGCCTTCATCAAAAATCCTGATGTGACCATCAAAGATTTTCTCAGTGCCAAGATAGCCGAGCTTGGCGAGAACATCGTGATCCGCCGCTTCGTGCGTTATCTCGTCGGCGAGCCGTTGCCGAGCGAAACTTAGGTTAAACGCGTTGTGCTCAACGCGTTGTTGCAAAGACCAGGCTCAAAATAGGCGCTCGCGCGCGCTGGCGCTACAACTTCGCGTGCAGGAAGGCGATCCGTGGTTAATTTGGCGGAATGGGACTGGCCGAATACAAGCGAAAACGCGACTTCAAGAAGACAGCTGAGCCGGCGGGTAAACCGCTACCAAAAAAAGTCAAAGGCGCGTCGCGTTTCGTGATTCAAAAACACGCTGCCCGCCGTTTGCATTACGATTTCCGCCTGGAGATGGAAGGAGTGCTGAAATCGTGGGCGCTGCCGAAAGGACTGCCCTGGAAACGAGGCGAAAAACATCTCGCCGTGGAAGTGGAAGATCATCCGATCGAATACGAGGACTTCGAAGGCGTCATTCCGGAAGGCCAATACGGCGGCGGCACAGTGATGGTTTGGGACCGCGGGACCTACTACGTTTACGGTGAACAGCCGCTGAAATCGCTCCGCGAAGGTAAGCTTCACCTCGTTCTCGACGGTAAAAAGGCCAAAGGCGAATGGACGCTTGTGCGGATCCGCGGTCGTGATGATGAAAAGAATCAGTGGCTGATCCTGAAAACGGGCGCTGACGCAAAACCAATTTCGAAAAAACTCGAAGATCAGTCAGTGAAGACTGGGCGCACGATGGAACAAATCGCTGAAGCACGTGATGCCGAGTGGGAATCCAATCGGCAAGCGGATGAAAGTCCGACTTCGCAATTCAAAGCTCGCATCAAAAAAGCCATAAAAAAAAAGGAAAACGATGAAGTTGTAGGGCAGGCGCGTCGCCTGCCTGTCGGGAAGCCTGGCAACCGGAGCGGCAGCCCTACAATCGCAGATTTGCCCTCGGCGAAGGCGCGTTTCATCGAGCCGATGAAAGCGAAGCTAGTCGACAAACCGCCGGCGACCGGCGATTGGATCTATGAGCTCAAGTTTGACGGCATTCGGCTGATCGCAGTTAAGAGAGATGAGAAGGTCTCATTGTTCTCGCGAAACCAAAACGATTTGAACGCGCGTTTCCCGGAAATCGTCGAGGCAGTAAAGAATGTGCCTGCACGTGAATGTGTGATCGACGGCGAAGTAGTCGCGCTCGACGACGAGGGCCGCTCGTCGTTTCAACTTTTGCAAGCTCGCGAGATGGAAGGACGAAAATCGCCGATCTATTTCTACGCATTCGACCTGCTTCAGCTTGATGGCAAAAGCTTGATCGGACTGCCGTTGGAGGCGCGAAAGAACGTTCTGGAAAAACTTTGCGGGGGCGCGGGTGAACCAATTCGCTGTTCGGGCGCGATCGGAAATGATGCCAAACGGCTGCTCGAAGAAGTCAAACGTCGCGGTCTGGAAGGGATTATCGGTAAACAGCGGGACTCCGTTTACGAACCCGGCCGGCGAAGCGGCGCATGGATCAAGCTCAAGTGCGTCAACGAACAGGAATTCGTCATTGGCGGATACACGCCACCGCAGGGCGCGCGCAAACATTTCGGTGCAATCCTGGTCGGTTACTATGAGAACAAGCTGGTGTTTGCCGGCAAAGTCGGCACGGGCTTCACTGCCAAGTCGTTATCGATATTGCATAAGAAATTCCAAAAAGAAGCCCGCGACGATTGTCCATTCGTCGATCTGCCATCAAAACAAAACGGGCAATGGGTCCAGGGGATTACGCCTTCGATGATGAAGAAGATGCACTGGGTGAATCCGAAGTTTGTCGCCCAAATCAAGTTCGCCGAGTGGACTCGCGATGGCAAATTGCGTGCACCCGTTTTCCTTGCCTTGCGCGAAGATAAAAAGCCGAGGGACGTTGTTCGCGAGGGCTGAAGGACGAAGGCGACAAGCGCGCGGTTGCGTAGGCGTTTGTGATCTTCATTTAAGTCGATTGAGCCGAAGAATTTCGAACAGGTTCTTATCAAGAAAGGATTGAACTCCTATGCGTATTGCTCAAGTCGCGCCGCTCTACGAGAGCGTGCCGCCAAAATACTATGGCGGCACCGAACGGGTAGTGTCCTATCTCACTGAGGAATTGGTTCGGCAGGGCCACGAGGTGACGCTCTTTGCAAGCGGAGATTCGGAGACCAAGGCGCACCTCGTCGCGGCGTGTCGGCGCTCATTGCGTATGGACAAGCACTGCGTGGACCGGTTGGCGCACCACATTTTGATGCTGGAAAACGTGGTGCAACGCGCTGCGGAGTTCGACATCGTCCATTTTCATACTGACTACTTGCACTTTCCCCTGAGCCGTCGTGAGCAGATAACGCATGTAACCACATTGCACGGCCGGCTCGATCTTCCTGATCTGGTTCCGGTTTACCAGGAATTTCGAGAGATGCCGGTGATCTCGATCTCGAATGTCCAGAGAGAGCCATTGCCGTGGGCGAACTGGCAGGCCACGGTTTACCACGGTCTGCCAGCTGACATGTATCACTTTCGCGACAAAGCGGGAACTTATCTTGCTTTTCTGGGTCGGGTTTCGCCCGAGAAACGAGTCGATCGGGCAATCGAAATTGCGAAGCAGGTTGGGATTCCACTTAAGATCGCTGCAAAAGTCGATCGGGTGGATAAGGATTATTTTGAGACCGTAGTCGCGCCGTTGCTGCGCCATCCGTTTGTGGAGTTCGTGGGAGAGATCGGCGAAGGAGAGAAAGAAGAGTTTCTCAGCAATGCGTACGCTTTGCTTTTCCCGATTGACTGGCCAGAGCCGTTCGGGCTTGTCATCATTGAAGCGATGGCCTGTGGCACGCCGGTGATCGCCTACCGGGGCGGGGCAGTTCCCGAGGTGATGGAAGAAGGTCATACAGGATTCATCGTGGAAGGGTTGGAAGATGCAGTTGAAGCAGTGCGGCGAGTACCGGAATTGAGCCGGAAACGATGTCACGAAGTCTTTGAGCAGCGGTTTACTGCTGCGCGAATGGCACATGATTACGTGCAGGTGTACGAACGACTAATTAACACCAAACAACATCACCGTTTGGAGGTGCGCGCGTAATGGCCAGAGAAGTCATTCGTGTTCGGAATGAATTTTATATTCGTTCATCGTCCGCTCGCGTAGATGTTCGCACCCGCGTATTGAAACAGGGCGACACTTTCGCTGTGTTCGACCGGTTTGGTGACATCGAGACGTTCGGGACAGGCGAACTCGGCCTTTATTATCAAGACACTCGATTTTTGTCGCGGCTGACATTGAAACTCGGAAAGGACCGCCCGCTGCTGCTCAGTTCTACCGTTAGAGAAGACAACGCGGTTATGGCGGTGGATGCCACGAACCCGGATTCGTGGCGGGACGGCGAGATAGTGATCCCGAGAGGAACTCTACACGTGTTTCGCTCGAAGATTCTCTGGGAAAAAACGTGTCACGAACGGCTTAGAATCCATAACTACGGACGCGCAGCCGTCGATGTTTCTTTCGCAATCGAATTCGATGCTGATTTCGCGGATATTTTCGAGCTGCGCGGGATGAAGCGAGAACGTCGCGGCCGTCGCCTGGAAACGGAGGTTACCAAGGACAGGCTTGTTCTTGGTTACGAAGGGTTGGACAACCGCCTTCGTCGCACGCGAATCGTTTTCGATCCCCCACCTACCCGGCTAAACGAGTCTGTCGCCACGTTTCAAATTCGACTGGAAGCTGGCAAAGATGCCAGCTACCGCTGCGCGATTGCATGCGAAGTGGATGGCGATTCGCGACAACACGTTAGGCCTTGCTACGAGAGTGTTGTCGAGGAAGCAGCGAGTGCGCTCGAATGCCTGCGCGCTCGAGAGCCGCAGATTTTTACGGGGAACGAACAGTTCAACGATTGGCTGAACCGTTCGCTCGCCGATCTCCACATGATGCGAACGGAAACGCCGTACGGCCCGTATCCTTACGCTGGTGTTCCGTGGTTCAGCACGGTATTCGGCCGGGACGGAATTATCACCGCGCTCCAGTGTCTGTGGTTTGACCCTTCTATCGCACGTGGCGTCCTGGCATACCTGGCAGCTACCCAGGCCGACGCCCACAACCCGGAGCAGGATGCGGAGCCCGGCAAGGTGATACACGAGATACGCGCGGACGAAATGGCCACGTTGGGAGAAGTTCCGTTTAAACGGTACTACGGCAGCATCGATGCCACGCCGCTTTTTATTATGCTCGCCGGAGCATATTACAGGCGCACGGGCGACCGTGCCTTCGCAGAGTCGATTTGGCCAAACATCGAGCGCGCGCTTGGATGGATCGATCATTATGGCGATTCAGATGGCGACGGTTTCGTGGAATATGCTCGCAAAGCGAAACACGGTCTCATCCATCAGGGCTGGAAAGATTCTCACGACGCGGTTTTCCACAGAGATGGCACTCCTGCCGAAGGACCAATCGCGCTTTGCGAAGTGCAGGGCTACGTTTACGCTGCCAAGACGGCAGCCAGCGAGCTGGCCAGGCTATTCGGTGACGCACCACGTGCGCGCGAGTTGTCAAAACAGGCGGAAGCGCTCCGTGGCCGATTCCAGAAAGCGTTTTGGTGTGACGACATTTCGACTTATGCGCTTGCCTTGGACGGGAGCAAGCAGCCTTGCAGAGTGCGAACCTCGAACGCGGGGCACTGTCTTTTCGCGGGTGTCGCGACGGCGGAGCATGCGCGCACTGTAGCCACTACGCTTAGCAACGAAACATCGTTCTCCGGTTGGGGCATCCGCACGGTCGCCAGCAGCGAGGCGCGCTACAATCCCATGTCGTATCACAATGGATCGGTCTGGCCGCATGATAACGCTCTAATTGCCGCCGGGTTTGCGCGATACGGATTGAAAGAGTCGGCAGCGATGCTCCTCGCAGGGTTGCTCGATGCCAGTCTATTCTTCGATCTCCATCGCTTGCCGGAACTATTTTGCGGCTTCCCCAGGCGTCTTGGTGAAGGCCCGACGCTCTATCCTGTAGCCTGTAATCCGCAGGCTTGGGCGTCGGGTGCAGTCTTTCTTTTGCTTGAAGCTTGTCTTGGCTTGAGCGTGTCGGCTCCGGAACAAAAGCTGGTGTTTTCGAAGCCAGTTTTGCCCGCCTTCCTTCCAAAGGTCAGCATTCGTGATCTGAAAGTAGGAGATGCGCGAGTTGATCTTCTGCTCACCAGACACGATGAAGGCGACGTAGGAGTGAATGTGCTCCGCCGCGATGGAGCGCTCGAGGTTTTGATTTTGAAGTAAACGTGTTCGTAGATGAACGGATTTTCTCAGGGATTGCGCTTGTCCGCGCGCTCGCCGCAAATATCGTGGAGGCGATGAAGGCAAAAGTGATTGTGATGCCCAAGGCGGCGGTGCTCGATCCGCAAGGCAACGCAGTCCGTGATGCGATGCGGCATCTGGGCATGCCAGAGGTGCGCAGCGTGAGGATAGGCAAATACATGGAGATCGACGTTGAAGGAAACAATGGAGACCTCGAATCGCGCTTGCATCGGCTGTGTCGCGATTTGCTGTCGAATCCGGTGATTGAAGATTACGAGTTGCAGAAGGGCGAATCAGCAAAGCAGGAAAAGAGGAAGGCGAACACGGAGACGAAGGCTAAGAGGAAGTCGAACCAATGAAAGCGCTGCGATATTTTTTCTGTGTTGTCCTGCCGCCGGTGGCGGTGCTCATGACCGGTCGCATTGCCAGTTTCTTTCTCAGTCTGATTTTGACTTTGCTTGGCTGGATCCCAGGAGTCATTCACGCCTGCCTGGTGGTGAATGACTATCACGCTGAGCAACGCGCCCGTGCCCATTAGCTTGACGAATGAAATTCGCTGTCATCCAATTTCCCGGTTCCAACTGCGATCAGGATTGTGTCGCCGGCATCAACGGCTTGGATGGATTGCATGCCGACTACGTCTGGCATAAAGAAACGTCGCTTGATAATTTCGAGGCCATCGTGCTGCCGGGGGGATTTGCCTACGGCGATTATCTTCGTTGTGGAGCTATCGCTCGCTTTTCGCCGATCATGAAGGCGGTAATCAGCGACGCGCGCGCAGGCAAGCTCGTGCTCGGCACGTGTAATGGGTTCCAAGTTCTGTGCGAAGCCGGTCTGCTGCAGGGTGCGCTCGTGCGCAACCGTTCGCTGCGGTTCGTGTGCGATATGGTTATCACGCGAGTCGAAGTAGATGATTCGCCATTCACTCACGGTTGTCCGAAAGGAACGCTTCTGCGTATGCCTGTCGCGCACGGCGAAGGTTGTTTTTTCGCCGACCAGCAAACTCTTCGCGAACTAAACGTGAACCAACAAATCATTCTTCGCTACGCGGACACACAAGGTCGGATCGTTCCGGAAGCGAACCCGAATGGCTCGATTGAAAACATCGCTGGGATCTGCAATCGCGAACGAAATGTCTTCGGCTTGATGCCGCATCCCGATCGCGCCTCCGATGCCCGGCTCGGGAGCGCCGATGGCGCGAAAATTTTCCGCTCGATGATGGACACGATTCTCGCCAGTCGTTCGACGAGTGCCCCCGCGCGCGTGGCACAGGTCGCGTGAGTCTCTTCATTACCGGCACGGATACGGGCGTAGGAAAGAGTCATATTGCCGCACGGCTTTTGCATCTCGTGCGCGCATCGGGTGTCCGCTGTGCCGGGATGAAAGCGATTTGTTGCAAAGATCGTCGGGATGCCGAGGCGCTTCTGGCAGCCGGCAGTGATTGTGTGACAATCGATCAGGTGAACCCAGTTTGGCTAAAAACACCCGCCGCCCCAATCGTGGGCACTCTTATGGAGAAAGTGACTATCGTTTGGTGATCGCGCAAAACCGGCTGGGCTGTCTTAATTACGCGGCCCTTACGGTGCGAAGCGTTGCCACATACCAGCTCCGGTGCGTTGGTCTTGTATTGAACAGAACCGAAAAGACAAACGACATAGCGGCGTTGACGAACGCCGATATCCTCAAACGCGTCCTGAATATTCCAGTGCTCGCTGGACTAGGAGAAAACCTGACGGAACTACCTGTTGATTGGCGACTTATGCTCGAGTCGACTAGCGAAGAACCGTGTTGAGCTGATACAGGGTTGTAAAGAAAACGAACACGATCCGGGCAGGATTGGCTCGATTTCGCTTGGGCGAAAGAGATGGCATCACTGTTGCTTAAAGCTTTGTCTGAAAACCTTATTCCTATGCTCTTACAAAAAACCCTACACATGAGCCAGCCGTTGCCGGAGTGCAAAGCTCGTCTGGCCAGCATTCAATCATATCGGCGTCAGTTTCTGATGGTGACGCGTGCAACAGTGACGTCCTCCAAAACCGTGGATTTCAGTTTTCGCGGCCCGTTCGGTTTTGAGGCACACACAGTCCTTTTATCGGTCGACGGCGATTCGCCAGGCCAATATGCGTTCGAATCCGTAGGCGGAAACATTGCCCTGATGGGCATCGTTGATTTCGCTGAGATTCGTCCGAGCTGCACGGAGGTCACGCTCGCGGTTCACTACGAGATCAAGAACAAACTGTTCGCCTGGCTCGACCGGCGTTTGCATTTCGTCGATAGCTTCGTGACTGCCGAACTGCGCAGCATCCGTGCGCATTTCGAAGGCATTGCGGCCAGCTACCTGGATCACGCGCGCGTTCTGCCCGTGCTCCAAACGGCCCCCGCTTGAGAAAGACGCAACTTCGAAGAGCCATGCAACTGGAAGAACCCGCATGGCTCTTTTGTTGTACGTTGGACGCCTATGCGATCCGAACGGCGTGTTTTCGGTCGAGGCGAAGAATCTGGCCGGAATTAAGGCTCATCGTCGCTTTGGGATCGTGAATCTTTGTTCCATCGACCTCGACGCTTCCCTGTTTAATCAGTCGTGAGACTTCGCTGTGCGATTTTTGCAGATTGAACGCCTGCCGATAAGCATTCGAAACCAGGGTGACAGCGAGCCCCTCTCGTTCAGTGGGTGAAAAGGGCGGCAACTCGGCATGTTCCAGGTCGCGTTTGCTGAATCGGGTATTCCAGTCATCGAGCGTTTTTTGAGCGGCAGCGGAGGAGTGGTACGTCCGCACAATTTCGAAGGCGAGCTGCTTTTTCGCCTCGAGCGGGTGCGTGCCGGTCGGCAGGGTGCGCCCAAGGAGCAATTCATAATAACGCGCCATCAACTCATCCGAGATGCTCATCAGTTTCCCGAACATGTGTGAGGCGGGCTCGTTAACCGCGACAAAGTTGCCGAGGCTTTTGCTCATTTTCCTGGTGCCTTCCAGACCTTCGAGAATGGGCAAGAGGAAAACGACCTGCTGTGGTAGGCCCTCTTCTCTTTGAAAATCGCGTCCGATCAAAATATTAAAAAGCTGGTCAGTTCCTCCGAGTTCCACGTCGGCTTTTACCATCACCGAATCCCACCCCTGCATGATTGGATACTGAATTTCGTGCGCGCGGATGGATTGCTGCTGATCGATTCGCGCCTTGAAATCTTCGCGCTGCAACATTTGTTGCAACGTCACACGGCTGTTCAGGCGAATGACATCCTCAAACGACATCGCCCGAAACCAGTCGCCATTGCACACCGTCTCCGTGCGCGAAGGATCGAGAATTTTGAATGCCTGCTCACGGTAGGTTGCCGCATTTGCGATCACTTCCTCATGGGTTAGCTGCCGCCGGGTAATGGAGCGACCACTCGGGTCGCCGATCATCCCGGTAAAGTCCCCGATGATAAGGACGGCTTGGTGGTCGAGGTCTTGAAACTGCCTCAGTTTACGCAACACGATTGTATGGCCGAGGTGAATGTCCGAAGTTGTCGGGTCGACTCCGAGCTTTATCCGCAACGGCCGACCGAGCGACAGCTTATCGCGGAGCTCATTTTCGCTGATGATCTGCGCCGCGCCTTTTTTTAAGAACGCCAGAGCTTCTTCCGGTTGCATGTTCAACCACAGAATAGCGCACCCGGCCCGCGCGCTACTTGTTTTTATTCAGCAACTCGCGCACCTGCTCGATCGTGAGCGGCGCATTTTGCCTGTTGAGCGACTTTTGACTCTTGCCCTCATCTAGAAACGGGCGGTTCTCTGCGTACGTGCGGGTGGCAACTCTCTTATCAGCTTGCGGAGCATCGCGAGTGCCGCGCGCGGTCTGATTTGCGTAGAAATACTGAGAATTTCCCATTGCTTGCTGCGACGAAGTGTTGAACGCGCTGCGTCCACTGTGGAAAGGTTGAGAATGGAATTGGCGCGTTAAGAAGTTTCCTATCCCAAAAAAACTCTTCGAATTCGATTTTTTCTGAACGTAAAATGTTCCGACGGTTGCCCGCTTGTTTATTGAAGCCGGCCCGTCGCCGAGAAATTTCTTGTGCTGTGCCTCGTTTTTTAAGTCCATGTCCGGCCTAAGCAGCCGATCGACGAGCTTTTTTTCCTGTTCCTGACCGCGTACACAGGAAAAACCAGCCGCAAGTACTAAACAGACGACGGCGACCGATTTTCGCACAGGGCGAGGCTGCCGGAGTTGTGACGCACTTGTAAAGCAAATTTGCTAACAGGGTGGAACGCGTTGTCCTCAACGCGTTGGCAAATGCGGTACAGCCGCCTGATTTATTTCGTCGATCCTCACCCCGCGGCTGCGGCGAGTAGTTGTGGCATCGTCTTCGGAGAAGCCGATCCACCTTGCACCAGGCGCGCTCGAAGCGTCGGCAACGACATTTTGTTGCGGTGGGCTGGCTGCCGAGAACATAATGAGTGTATGCCTGATCACGTTTACAAAAAGATTGAAATAGTTGGTTCGTCGCCGAACGGGTTCGAGGAGGCGGTACGAAATGCATTGACACGCGCCCAAAAGACAGTCCGCAACATGCGATGGTTTGAGGTAACCGAGACCCGAGGATGCATCGAGGAGGAGGGAAAAGTCGGTGACTGGCAGGTGACGTTGAAAATCGGTTTTACCTTGGAAGAATGATGTAGCTGGCGTCCTACGGCGAACGCCGAATATCAGAGACAGGCGCTCGCCCCGGCGGGTGTCTCTGCAAGATCACTGCTGTTCCTGGGCCGCTTGGTACAGCTTCGCAGCGCCGTAAATCAGTATCGCCGGTTTTAATGCGATGAGGAGCAGGCGAAACACACCGCTAAGAATCGATCCCAGCGGCAACCGATTCAATATGTATCCAGCCACAAACGCCCAAAGCAAAGACTGCGTTGGCTTTTCGCGCACGTAATGCTCGGTTTCACCGAGAACCGCCTCCACTTGATCCTTCACCCATTGCACTCCGCGTTCCGGGAGTTCAGTGGCTACTTCTGCAGATGATTGATCCATTTCGCTTAATGATTCGAATTGTGACCCTGTCTTGCGCGCATCGGCCGCTACCGCAGAGTCAGCCAAATTGAGCTTGCGCCGGCTCCCGGTGGAAAATCAAGGAGTTTAGACGGCCGATGAAATGTAGCTGCACGGCGTGTTGCCTTGAGGCAATAGCGGCCCATTACTTCCAAGGCATGTTCGCGCAGTGCAGAGCAGTTGGTCGAGAGCAAAACATGGCTGTCTCGCTCTGCCAGTCCGAGAACGTCAATCAGCAGGTTTTCGAAATCATGTTCGACCTGAAACGTCTTTCCTCCGGGCGCACGCGAAAAAGTTGGCGGATCAAGAATGATCACGTCGAATTTCTCACCTTTCCGTACCAGCCGCGGCAAGACGGACCTGACGTCATCCGCGATAAAGCGGTGCTCAACTGTTGGAAGGCAGTTGAAGGCAAAATTCTCGCGTCCCCGAGCCAGATAGTTTTTAGACAGATCGATGTTAAAGGTAGCCGCTCCAACGTATGCTGCACTGACCGAAAACGAGCAGGTGTAGGCAAAACAGTTCAACAGTCGCTTGGGCGAAATATGGCGCACGTAGCGGCGATTTTCGCGTTGATCCAGAAACAGTCCCGGGGAATAGCCCGTCCCGAAATCGATTCCGAACTTCAGATGCCGCTCGGTGGCGATTGTCTGTAACTTTTCGCCAGGGTCGCCAAATATCAGACGCGGCGGTTCGCGCTGTTCATTTTTTCGCGGGACGAATCGTGCGAAAATTCGTCCGACGTCGAAACCAACAGAGCTTGTCCACGATTGCAGCTCAGCGACAAGCCGCTCGCGGCTCAGCACCCGTTTGAAAGAAATGAGGATGTCCTGCCCGAACCGTTCTACCCAGCCGTCCTCGATGGTGCAGAGCCGGTGTGAATCGGTTCCCTCTGCCCGAAAATCGCGAAGTAAGGTTGGATCGATCCATCCGAAATTCATTTTCTTCTGTCACTCCGACGCATATTTGGAATCGGCAACGTGCAACGGATCGGTTGCCGGCTGAGCGCGCGTTGCTACACTGCCGCATCTGTAGAGAATCGTCGCGCGCATCTCCGCTGTGGCGGGGCTCATCTATGCAACAAATTACCGTCCGCGTTCCGGCGAGCACTTCCAATCTCGGCCCAGGCTTCGATTGTCTCGGTATCGCACTGCGCATCTACAACACGGTAACCATGACGCGCGGTGCGCCGAGTCAGCATGTTCATCCGCCAATTGTCTCGGACGCGGCGGACCGATTTTTCAAGCAGGCACGCCGCCGAGCGTTTTTGTTTTCCTGTTCAATTCAGGAAAACATTCCGCGGTCCCGGGGGCTGGGCAGCAGTGCAACGATTCGCCTCGGCATCTTGATCGGCCTCAACCAGCTCACCGGCAATCCGCTCGATCAATTAACAATTTTCCGATTATGTGCTGAACTGGAAGGACATCCTGATAACGCTGCGCCGGCAATTTTTGGCGGTTTCACTGTAGCGATTGGGTCATCGCGCTGCGCCGACCGGAAGCGACGCGGCATCTCTACCATTGGCTGCGACGCTCGCCTTGCCGTGCAGCGTTTCGCAGTTTTGCCCAGGTTGCGTTTCGTGTTGTTCGTTCCAGAACTTGAGATTCGAACCTCGGCAGCGCGAAATATTCTGCCTTCAAAAATTTCACACGCTGCGGCGGTCGAAAATTGTGCGAACGCGTGCGCGCTTACAGCGGCTTTTGTATCACAAGAGTACCAAAACCTGCGCAGCGCTTTTGCCGATCATCTTCACCAGCCCTTTCGCGCAAGACTAATTCCCTTCCTTCCGCGCGTCGTTGCGGCCGCTGAGAAGGCCGGCGCGCTCGGGGGGTTTCTCAGCGGAAGCGGATCGACAATTGCGGCTGTCACGCTTCATTCATCCAAAGAAATTGCGGCTGCCATGGCCCGCGCTGCAAAAACCCCGGGGCACACTATCATCACGCCAGCTGATAACCTCGGTGCGAAGATTCTCACCAGTCACTGATCACTTTTCACTAATCACCATTCTTCATGGGCCGCCGACTTGAACAATTAGAGGAATTTGGAATCGACGTCGTTCTCGAGCGCCGTCACGGCGTTCGAGCGTCAGTGCTGCGGGGCACTCTTTACGCTCTTTCATTTGTCTACGACCGCTTGGTGCAGGGACGGCTTTATCTCTATCGGAAAAGAGTGCTCCGCGAACGCGCGCTCGGCTGTCTTGTCATCAGCATCGGCAATCTCACCGTGGGCGGCACGGGTAAGACGCCGGTCGTTGAGAAGTTTGCCCGTGCACTTCAGGCGGGCGGGCGGCGCGTTGCGATCCTGAGCCGCGGTTACAAGAGCGTGCCGCGCAAGCGAAAATTGCTGAGCCGGCTTCACGGGGACTCCGATCCTCCACGCGTGGTCTCCGATGGCAAATCATTGCTGCTCGACTCCGTGACCGCGGGCGACGAGCCTTACATGCTCGCGCACAACTTGAAGGATGTAATCGTGCTCGTGGACAAAGACCGGGTAAAAAGTGGCCGGTTCGCGATCGATAAATGGCAGGTCGACACGTTGTTGCTCGATGACGGATTCCAATACCTGCATCTCAAACATCGATTGGACATGGTGCTCGTTGATCGGCAAGCGCCTTTCGGAAACGAATTCCTGCTTCCGCGAGGCACGTTGCGCGAGAGGCCGCGCAATCTTCGCCGCGCCAGCTACATCTTTATCACGAAGAACACCGGGGAACCGAATCTTACTCTGATGAAACGCATCCGCCGTTACAATCGTACCGCCGAGGTCATCGAATGCGCGCATAAGCCGCTGCACTTCCAGAATGTTTTTACGGGCGAACAATTGCCGCTTGAAACTTTGCGGGGGGCATTCATCGGCTCGCTGTGCGCGATCGCGGCACCTGAAAGCTTCGAGGACGCTTTGCGCAAACTCGGGGCGCACGTCGACCTCGCCAAGAGCTACATCGATCATCACTATTACACCGAGGCGGAACTGATCAGCTTCATCAAGCGTTGTATCCGCCGCGACCTGGCTATGATTGTAACTACCGAGAAGGATTCGGTACGCATGCCGCGTTTGTCTGAAGCGGAATTGAAGGTGCCGATCTATTTTCTGCGGGTGGAGATCGAAATCCTCAGCGGCCACGAGAGCTGGGAACATTGCGTTGCCCGCATCTGCAAACCCAAGCCCATGCTCTCTCCCGAGCGTTTCTTTGCCTGACGTTTTCTGAATTCGCTGTTGGACGTTGGACGTTGAGCGTTGGACGTTTGCTTCACCTATGCCCAACAAAGCTGAGCTGATCGTCGACGACCGTAAAATTCAGGTATCAAACCTGGATAAGGTCCTGTACCCGAAGGTCGGATTTACCAAAGGGCAGGTGATCGATTACTACATTCGCGTCGCACCCGTGCTGTTGCCGCATCTGAAAGATCGGCCGCTCACAATGAAGCGCTATCCGGATGGCGTCGACGGTGAGTTCTTTTACGAAAAGAATTGTCCGTCGCATCGACCCAAATGGGTACAGACGGCAAAAGTGTGGAGCGAAGGCAATCAGCGGATCATGCACTATTGCCTCGCGAACGATCTGCCTACACTCGTATGGGCTGCAAACCTCGCGGACCTTGAGCTGCACACATCACTCTCACGCAAGGAAAAGATCGAACGACCAACAATGATGGTGTTCGATCTTGATCCCGGCGCGCCGGCCGACATCGTTCAATGCTGCCAAGTCGGTCTTTGGCTTCGAGATTTGTTGGCCAAAATGAAATTGAAATCCTTCGCGAAAACGAGCGGCTCAAAGGGCCTGCAGGTTTACGTGCCGCTCAATATGGCAGTTACTTATGACGAAACCAAAAATTTATCGCGCGCCCTAGCGCAACATCTCGAACACGACCATGCCGATCGCGTGACTTCGAACGTGTCCAAGGCGGTGCGCAAAAGCAAAGTGTTCGTCGATTGGAGCCAAAACGACGAACACAAAACCACTGTCTGCGTCTATTCACTTCGCGCAAAAGAGGAACCAACTGTTTCCACGCCGGTGACATGGAGTGAGGTTGAAAACTGCCTCAAAAAGAAAAAGTCCGAGCTTTTGAAGTTTCGCTCAGACCAGGTCCTCGCCCGCGTCGAAAAACTTGGCGATCTCTTTGAACCAGTCGAAAAAATCAAACAAAAGCTGCCGAAAAAATCGTAGCTATGAATGTAATCAATAACATGAACAATCAGGTATGGTTCGATGCAATTGGATGGCTGGGCGCAGTGGCTCTCCTGGCTGCTTATGCGCTGGTTTCTTTCAAAAGATTGGAAGGAGACTCGAGCACTTTTCAACTCCTCAATATCAGCGGCAGCATTCTATTGGCCGCAAACACGATCTTTTATGGATCGTATCCTTCCACATTCGTGAACCTGATCTGGGCTGGCATAGCGGTTTTTTCAATCGCGGCCAGAAGGCGCCCTGTTTCTCGTTACGTTGATATGAAGTGATTAGAAATTCGTCTATATGCGGAAAGTGAACCTGAAAGGTATTCCCGAGCAGGAGCGAAAATCGCCGAAGGGGAAATTTCACCGCACATTCAAGAACATTTCGGTTGCGCTCGGGCGCGAACCGGAGTCGCTCGATCTGTCGAAGCGGCATCCGTTTGATCTGGCGCTGGTGCGAATTCCCAAAGGTAAAGTACTTTGCCCTTATCACGCGCATGCGGCCGAATCAGAGCTTTACCTCGTCGTTTCCGGTCGTGGCAGTGTCCGTGACAAGGATGGGACAACCGAAGTTGGACCAGGCGACGCATTTTTCTTTCAGCCAGGCGAGGCGCATCAGCTTTGGAATGTCGGTGATGAAGACTTTGTTTATTACGTGATCGCAGATAATCCCCGCAGCGGCGGCACAACGGGCGATTCCTGCTATTACCCCGACAGCGACAAATGGGCGGTAACAACCGATGCAGTGGAGGAACTGATCGTGAAAGGAACCGAGACCGAGTACTTCGACGGCGAAGAATAGATCAAATGTGGAAACTAGGAATTCTTTGAGAAGAAACATTCCTGGTTTCGTGGCTTCCAGATCAAAATTTTATTTCTGTGCACAAAGTAAACATTAAGGACATCAACGAAGAGGCGTGGCAATCGCCGGCAGGAAAATATGCCGTCTCCTTCAAGGGAATTTCTGAAGCGCTGGGACGCGAGCCTGCCTCGCTCGATTTGTCCAAGCGTCACCCATTTGATCTGGAATGGAATCGCGTGCCTCCTGGGAAACCAAATTTTCCTTACCACGCGCACTCAGCCCAATGGGAACTCTATTTGGTTGTTTCTGGTCAAGGTACTGTTCGCCACAAGGACGGAAGAACGGAAGTTAACGCTGACGACGCGTTCATCTTCGGCCCTGACGAACCGCATCAGCTGATTAACTCAGGCGAGGAAGACCTCGTCTATTTTGTCATTGCAGATAATCCCATCGGGGAATCAAGTTACTTTCCGGACAGCGGGAAATGGAAGGTCAGCAAATCGTCAGCTGCGGATCGCGTGGTTATCAAGGGCCAGGAAACCGATTATTTCGATGGCGAAGAATGATGGATTGTCATCTCGAACGAAGTCGAGAGATCTCTCGATGTGCTTTGACATCCCTAAATAATTCAGAGATTCCTCGACTTCGCTCGGAATGACAGAAGACGACGATGCCGCAGTAAATTCGCAGGAAGTCGTCGGTGGTCCTAATTTTCATGCCTTCCAGGTTGAATCGTTTTTCTCCGCGACCTCCGTGTGCTCTGCGAATAGATTTGCGGCATGAATTTGCGACAGAGCAATAAAGAATTCCCGTACAAAACCTATCTCAACATTCTGCATCGCCCGCTTGAGCTTATCGATGTGCAGAAGCTAGCGGATGCGTGCAAAGATAAATGGTACAATCAGACGCTGTGCAAGGTGAATGACTCGGTCGTCAGGATGGCGGTAGTGCAGGGCGAATATCACTGGCACGAACACAATGACATCGATGAATTCTTTTTCGTTCTCGACGGACATTTCCTGATCGATCTCGAAGATCGCGTTGTCGATCTTGCGCCGAGGCAGGGCTTCGTCGTGCCGAAAGGTGTGCGCCATCGCACGCGCGCGCCTGAGCGAACTGTGATCTTGATGGTCGAGCGCGCGGACATCGTTCCGACTGGAGACTGAACACGGCGAGGCAAGTGAAAATTATTTCGGGTGGGCAGACGGGGGTCGATCGCGCGGCGCTCGACGTCGCCCTCAAACATGGAATTGAGTGCGGCGGATGGTGTCCGGCTGGATGGCTTGATGAATTCGGCAGGATTCCGGATCACTATCCAGTTCAGGAACTGCCGGCTGGCGGTTTAACCGAGAGGACCTTGCAGAACGTGAAAGATTCTGATGGAACTGCCATCATTTATCGCGGCAACTTAAGCGGTGGCACTGAGCAAACCGTCGGCTTCTGCGTTGAGCTACAACGGCCGCACCAACTCATTGACGCATTAAAATTTCCCGCGGACAGGGCTTCGAAGTTAATTGCCGATTTCGTCCACAAGAACAACATCCACGTCCTCAATGTTGCCGGCCCGCGCCAAAGTGAATGGCCGGAAGGCTATGACTACGCAGTTCGCGCATTGGACGTCTTCCTCGCCCATTGTAGCCACCGCCCTGTGAGCGGTTAGGGAGCGGACGGCTCACAGAGCCGTGACTACAGCTTCATTCGTAGCGCAGCGCTTTCACCGCATCGAGGCGTGCGGCGAAATAAGCAGGGATCAATGCAGCAAATGAACAAATGAAAAACGCGCTGATGCAGATAATCGCAACATCTCGCGGGATCACCTCCGCCGGGATCGAGGAGAATTGATACACTTCGCGCGGGAAGATCTCGATGTGCAACGTCGAGGCGAGCCAATGGCTAAATTCGTTCCGGTAGCGGATTAACGTCATGCCAAGGCCAAGTCCCGTCACAGTTCCGAAAAGGCCGACGATTGTTCCCTGGCCAAGAAATACCCAGATGATTTGCGCGATGTTCGCTCCTAGCGCTTTCATAATGCCGATCTCGCGCCTCTTCTGAACGGTTACCGTGATCAGAGTGCTCATGATTCCGAACGCCGCGACGACCACGATAAAGAATAGAAGGAAAAACATTACCGAGCGTTCAAGCCGCACGGCCTCGAAATATTGATGGTTCATGTCGATCCAGGTCTGCGCGTATTGTGGTGGCTCGAGAAATTGTTGGATGGCCTGTTTTACGCGCTCGGCGCCGTATGGGTCGTCGGTCCTCACTGTGATGCCATGCAAGCCATCATCCAAGCCGTATAACTCCTGCCCGACATAAATCGGCACGAGAAGAAACTCGGAATCGTGCAGGTAGTGCCCCGTCTCAAAAATCCCAGTGACCGTGAGTTCTTTCGGAAGGATGACATCCCGCAATTCATCAACCGCTTTTTTTTCTTCTTCGCCTTTGGCGTTCTCGAGTTTCTTAATGCTGTCGAGAACCTGACCCAGGTTGCCCGGTGAATAGACTGTGACCTTGTCACCTACGCTCACCTGCAGTTTTCGCGCGAGCTCAATCCCGAGCACGGTCGATTCGCCTTCCAGATCGAGCTTGCCGTATTTGATGAATTTTCGCAACGGAATCACTTTCTCTTCCTGCGCGGGATCGATGCCGCGTATGAGCGGTGCGAGCCGCCGGTTTTGAAACTCCACGATCACCGGCCCCTGAATGTAGGGTGCAGTCGCGACGACGCCCGGTGTGTTGTCGATCTTAGTTCTTAGGGTTCGCCAGTCGCGCAAAACATCTTCCGAGCTCACGAGAATATGCGCATCGAAATCGATCACTTTTTGGCGTAACTCGCGGTCGAACCCGGTCATTACCGAAATTACGAGGATTAACACCGTCACGCCGAGCATCACACCGAGGACGGAAATTAGGGTAATGATCGACAGAAAGGTCCGCTTCGGTTTTAGGTACCGCAGCGCTAGGAAAACACTAAATGGAAGGTTCAATTCGGCGTTAGCGTGGCGGCAAACTCACTGGGATTCAACCGTCCGCGCTACTCTACTTTCAGCGCATGCGCCTTTAGTTCTTCCAGCGTAACGAACTCCAGCGCGGATGCGTGGGTTGCTTCCAGGTCAACCGGAGCGGCCCGGTCGTGGTCCAGCGCGTCTTTCCAACGCGTGACGCACACGCACCATTTGTCGCCTGGTTTTAGGCCGGAGAAGCCGAATTCCGGACGCGGTGTAACCAGATCATTGCCGTCGAGCACGGAAAAATCCAGGAACTCCTGAGTTACCTTGACGCAGACGGTATGCTGACCCACATCTTCCGGACCTGTTCGACAAAAACCGTCACGGTAGAAACCGGTCATCGGGTTGCGACAACAACATTTCAGTTCTGTTCCGAGAACATTCGTCGGCATAAAGCAAGATAAGGCGTTAGTGTGGAATTTATCGAAGGAGGAAACAATGCCAATCCCTGCCAAGTACGTTCACACAAATGTGATTGCCAGAGACTGGAAAAGATTGGTTCGATTCTATTCCGAGGTGTTTGGATGCAAACCGCATGGCCCCGAACGCGATATGTCGGGAGCGTGGCTCGATAGCCTAACTTCGCTTCGCAACGCGCACCTTACCGGCGTTCATTTGCGTCTGCCCGGCTACGGCGATGATGGCCCGACGCTTGAGATCTTCAGCTACGATCAGTTGATCGAGAGCGGCCTGTCGACGCCGAACAGGTGCGGGTTCGGTCACATTGCATTCGCGGTCGACAATGTAGATGAAGCATTGCACGCCGTAATTGCCGCTGGCGGTGGCGCAGTAGGAAATATCGAAACGACGAAAGTAGAGGGAGTCGGTACGCTTCGCGTGGTGTATGCGCGAGATCCGGAGGCGAATATCGTAGAACTGCAAAAGTGGAGTTAGTCTGGTGCACTCGATAAGTTCAGTCGCTGTGTTGTGACCAGACGAATCGTCATCGCTTACTGGCTTATGCCCGCGGAGCCAGCGCGAAAGTTTTTTCAGGGCTTGATCGAGGAGCTCGCGCGGCGGTTTGACGCGCCTGTTTTCGAGCCACACGTGACGGTTCACGTCGGACCAAATCACGCTGGTGCGGCCGAGAAAGCGCTCGCACAATCGGCGTACGAATGCGAACGGATCAACCTCGAAGCGCTTGGGATGGATCAGTCCGACGAGTTTATCAAGACTCTCTTTGTGCAATTCAAGCCGGATAAGAAATTGCAGCACCTTAACGCGATCATTCGCTCCGCCGCGCAAGATCGCGTCCACTACCGACTGAATCCGCATTTGAGTTTGCTCTACAAAAACATTCCGGCCATAGCCCGGCGCGAATTATCAGATTCGATTTACGTGCCGTTTTCGGAGGTTACGTTCGACGGACTTACAGCTGTCCGCTGCGTTTCACCGACGCAAAGCTGCGCTGATGTAGAAGCATGGCAAGTGATGGCTACCAGGGAGCTGTCCAGGTAGCGCACGGGTGTCGATTGGCGTCCGCCGCGGCGGACGCCCTACAGTTCAACAATGCGATACGGCTTTCCGGTTTTGCGAAGCGCAGGTGCGGAGACGTTATAAACGGGGATTCCAGTCGAAGTTTTGCCGTCGAGAACGCCGTTGTGAGCATGACCGTGAAAAACAGCGGTCACTTTGAATCGATTGATTGGCTCTTCCAACCGGCTGGAGCCGAGAAACGCATAAATCTCGGGATCCTCCCCCTCCAGCGTGGCGCGGATCGGAGAGTAATGCAGCACTACGATCCGCTTTTCGGTTTGCAGTTTGGTCAATGCCTGCTCAAGGCGAACAGCGTGACTAATGGATTCTTGAACAAATTGTTTGATGAGCGGTTCGCCCCAGGCATTTAACATTCGCCTCCCGAAACCACCGCCGAATCCACAAATGCCAGCGAAACCAACTCCTGCGATTTCGATGGCTTCGCCGTTGAGCACGTTCACGCCTGCCTCGTCGAGAACCTTAGAAACAAGTTCCGCCTGACTCGATTCGAAGTCGTGGTTGCCCAAAACTGCGAGCGTCGGAATTCTGACTGCAGCGCGAATATCGGCGACGAGTTCCTCGGCCTCTTCGGGTAGCCCGTAATCTGTGAGATCTCCGCAAAGCAGCAGCATATCCGCGCTCTGTGAGATGTCGGCAAACGCTTCATGCAACATACCACGCGAATGCCTCGCGTAATGCATATCCGCGGTCGCGGCGATCCGTAATGGTCGATTGGCCATTTGTGTTAAAGAAACGAAATCGCAACTCCGAATGGACGTTTCTACCGAGGCGCAAGGTCGATGCTCCAACCTGACGGAGAAATGGAGGGCGGAGCTCTGCGAAGCCCGCCTCGCGGGAGCTCGCCCCTCGATGCGCGCGTTATCACACTGGATTGCGTTATGATGGGTAATGGCCGTAACGAAGGCAGCAGGCAGGAAGACGAAAAGCAGTCTTGATGACTTTCATCTCAAATCAGTGACAGCGCTGCAGGATGCGAATGTTCCCTTCCTGATCGGCGGTGCATATGTGGTGGAGGTGTATGCAGGCGTTTCGCGGCGAACAAAAGATTTTGATCTATATGTTCGCCCAAATCACGTCGAAGCCGCTCTTAAGGCGCTCGCCTGCGCCGGCTACGCGACGGATCTGACATTTCCGCATTGGCTTGCCAAAGCTAAACGCGGACGGGACTACGTTGATCTGATTTTTCGCGCGGGTAACGGATTGTGCGAAGTCGATGATTCATGGTTCCAGCGGGCGCACGATGACGAGTTGCTCGGATTGCATGTTAAGCTTTGCGCACCCGAGGAAATGATTTGGATGAAAGCGTACATCATGGAACGTGAACGGTTCGATGGCGCGGATATTGCGCATATCCTCGTGAGCTGCGCGGAGAAACTCGATTGGCAACACCTGGTTGATCGCTTCGGTCCCGATTGGCGTGTGCTGCTCAGCCACCTGATTTTGTTCGGCTACATTTATCCCACTGAACAGGCACGAATTCCCACGGCTATTATGAATCACTTGATCGGCCGGTTGCGAAATGATGCAGCACCTGCTGATGAGCACAAACGGCTCTGCCGCGGAACACTACTTTCACGGAAGCAATATTTGGTGGACGTGCAAAGGTGGGGATTTCATGACGCCCGGCTGGAAAAACGTGTGCACATGGGTTCCCAAGACATTGCGCACTGGACGAAGGCGATTCCAAAAGAGGAGCAAGCGCGGCAAGCGCGCGATCCGTAGCCGCGTTTCGAGACCTGTGTGACGCGTGACGTGCGCGCGTTGCGACCATCTGGGCGTCGCGCTTCGCACAGCGAAGCGGCTTGTATCTTGGCATTTCAGCTGGGGTGCTGCAAAAGAGTGCGGCTGCGAGATCCTCGAAGCGGTTGGTCCTGGCTCAAGGCCAAGGCCGAGTTGTAGTTTGATCCGCAGCCGCGCAGTTCTTTTAAACTCGAACAGTTACTGGAGCGACCAGGCCGCCTCCCGGGTGGGGCAAGCGGCCCGGCCAGCTCGAATACAAGCAGGAGTTGTTTAACCTATGAAGCAAACCATTGTCTATATCGGCATTGACGCTAGCCAAAGCTCACTTGGATGTGGGGTGGCAAAATCGCTTCCGTCGTTTTGACAACGACAAGGCAGGCAGAGTCACTTTAGTCAGATGGATCAAACAAAAGCAGTCTGGCCCTGTGCAGCTGGATCTGCGAAGCCAGTGGCGGTTACGAGCAAGACTTGCTCGACGCGCTGGCTGAGGCTGACCTGGCCGTTAGCTTGGTGCAGGCGACTCGGGTGCGACAGTACGCTCGGGCGGCCGGCATCCTGGCCAAGACCGACAAAGTCGATGCCCGTGTGCTGGCTCGTTTTGGGGCAGCGATGCGGCCAGAGCCCACGTCGCCGCGATCGGCCGCGCAGAAGCTTTTGCGCGAACTGGAATCGCAGCGCCGGCACTTAAGCGACCTTTTAGTGGCCGAGCAAAACCGGCTCGAGCAACTCCACGACGAAAAGTTGCGAGGCTTAGCGCGCGCGCTGATGGGCACTATCAAAAAGCAAATCGCCCGGATCGATGCCCGCATCACCACCTTAATTATGCAGGACCAGGAACTCTGCCAAAAAGCCCAAAAGCTCACCAGTGTCAAAGGTGTCGGAGAGCGCACGGCTGCGCTGCTGCTGGCGCAGATGCCCGAGTTGGGCACGCTCAATCGCCGGGAAGCTGCCGCTCTGGCGGGCTTGGCTCCTTTTAATCGCGACAGCGGCACCATGCGTGGCAAGCGCACGATCTTCGCAGGACGTCGTGCCGTACGCCGCGGCCTCTACATGGCTGCACTGGTTGCGAGCCGTCGCAATCCCATCCTCTCAAACTTTTACCGGCGTCTTCGCACAAAAGACAAACCGCACAAAGTTGCTCTCACTGCCGTCATGCGAAAACTCCTCCTCGCCCTCAACCAGGCCTTAACTCCAACCCAATCCTTTGCTTGAAAACAAGACAGTTACTACAATGATTGCTTCGGCGTCGATGCTGGCGTTGGACTCAGCTGGGAAGGAACAGGTGAAATTGCTGGCGACGGAGTCGCAGATGCAATTGCGAGCTTCGTCTTTGCTTCATCAAGGAGCTTTTGTTCCTCGGGGTAAATTCTTTCGCCATCAGCGGCTGCAATGTATTCGTTGGCTGGTTCGATCTCGTTTGCCTCAGCCAGCAGCAACGCGACGTAGACGGCTGCATGCGGATCATGCAACTGATCGGGGGGTAAATTCTGTACGATCGCAAGAGCATCGGCGTTTCTCCCGAGGCGCGAGAGCGAAAAGGCGTAAGTTACAGCGCAATTGACCTCGTTTGGGGCGCGATCGTACGCTTCCTTCGCGAGTTGACGCGATCGCTCTGTATTTTGGTCGAGATTGAGGCCGAGCCGGGCGAGGTCCGCTGTGATCGGCGCCTCGTTCGGAGAGGTCTCGTGAAGACGTTGGAGCACGTCGTAAAGCTTGGCTGTTTCATTTTTCTTGCGATATAGCCGGCGAAGCTCCTCAAGCGCTTCTCGCCGCATCGGAGGATTTTCTGCGACTCGCTGCCAAAGCTCTTCGGATTCTTTTTCAAATTGCCATTTCGATGCGAGACGCGCCAGCGCCAGTTCACGTTCTGGCTGCTCGCTTGCTAATTGTTCCGCAGAATACCAGAGAGTCGCGAAGTCAGTATTAGGACCCCCGCTGCGGGAGCGTGACTGGCGCGTGGCAATGGCCTGATAGGCGAGACGAAGGTATTCCGAATCGCCCCACATTCCGGTGCGCGTCCAACTCTTTAGACGCGACCAGTTTTTCACTGTCGCATACGCGTCAGCCACCGCGACGTATGTCGGCATCGAACTGAGCTGTCCTTCGGGTAACTTGTCGATCCACTTAACGGCATCTCCTGCGAGTCCATTTTGATTCATCCAATCAATAAGCGATGCGAGATCCGACGGATCGCGCGCAGCAAATGGTTTCACCCTGTCCAGTATCACGCGAAATTTTTTCTGATCGAGTTTCCGATAAAAGTTCAGACAGAGGAGATAATCGCCGAACGTGATTTCCGGCGATATTTGGAGTTGTTGAGCAAAATTATCCGCTGCGGTGAGGTCATTCCTTGCCACCGCGTCATTAAGCAACGCCCGCAGCGCGCCAGTTCGATAAGGACCAACCGTACTAAGACGCTGAAGAGAATCGCGCGCTTTCGTGCTTTTTTCTGGATCACCAGAGTGAATTTGCAGCGCCGCCAGATTGAACTGGTAAAGATCATTTTTTGGCTCTTTCTTTACCGCGGACGCGAATTGTTCCTCTTGCTCGGCGAAATTCCCCTCCGCGCGAGCAAGCCACCCTGCAACTACGTGAAAAGCTGCGCTATCCCGGTCGCTTGAAGGAACTCGATCGAGCGCTCGTCGCGCGAGATCGAGCTGTCCAAAGCGCAACGCAGCGGAAGCGAGATTGAGCTGGCTTTCCACGTTCTTTGGAAGGAGTCGCGCTATTTGCCCGCGCCAGGACACAGCCTGTTCCAAATTTTGTCTCTCCGCTGCCTCTGCTAAAACGTAAAGGGCCGGCAGAGAATCGGGACGTCGTCTCAGGAGTTCTTGCGCCATCTGCGTCGCCTTACTGAGTTCGCCCTCCTGTAGCAATGCAGTGGCTCCGTGCAGTAGATGGGTTTGGCGCCAGTTCTCATATAATTTTGAGCTGTAATTGAACAAGAGAACGCCAACCAAAAGAGCGACTGCTACTAAGGCAACCATTACGGCGAGGCGAGCCGGCCAGAGTTGCCGTTGAAAACAAGACTCCAGTCCGAGAAACAACTGGCGAACTCTTCCGTGCCGGGGGTGTTTGATTTGTTCCGCCATTTCGCGTCCTGTCTCGATGCGCATTCGATCCCGCTCGTCCCTCCCCTGCACGCCGGCCGCTGCGCTAAGGATGAGCCGCTATCTCGGGTTCTTGAACTGCCAGAGGTGCTTCAGCTGATTGGAGAACCTGTTGCCTCAAACGCCGGCCCCAAACATAACGTGCAAGGAGGACCTTGATCGTCGCGGTGAGCGGCACGGCAAGGAGTGGACCGATTACCCCACCAATGATCAGACCCCAGAGAAAGATCGACACGATCACCGTCATCGGATGCAATCCGACATAGTTTCCGACAATCCGCGGAGCGTAAAATATGCCTTCGAGATTTTGTATCAGGATGAAAATGCCGGTCACGATCATGGGATGCGTCCAGTCGCCCCATTGAAAAGCTGCGATCAGAACGGCTGGCACCCAGCAGATGATGATGCCGATATAGGGAACCATCGTCAGAATGACAACGAGCACACCAATCACCGGCGCAAAATTGAGACCGGGGAAAATCGTTAGCACCGTCCCGATGAGTATGCCATCCACCAGACAAACGAGTAATTGGCCTCGAAAGTACGCCGTGACGTAACGATTGATTTCTGATAGCACCTCCGCGACTTCATCTCGCAAGGGCGATTCGCGCAACGGCAGGTAATCTTTCCATCGCTGTTGGATGCGCGGCTTTTCGTTCAGCAAGAAAAACAGATAGATTGGCACCAGGATGAGACTGAGCAGAAAACCTGTGACGCCAAGGAATCCGCCGATGCTTCTTTTCAAGATATCCCAGAGCTTTCCGAGCACCATCGGGAGTGCTTGCTCCAATTTCGGCATTTGTTTTTCTACGTAAGCCTGAATGCGCTGGCGTTCAGCAGTGGTCAGCTTCGGCGGACTTGGTGCAATCATTTCGGTCGCGGGCGGAGTGGCTTGCGGCGAAGCGGTTGGAGTCGCAGTCGGTTGTGCGCGAGCAGGAGGAGACGCAGCGGGGCCGATCAGCCAGTTCGTAAGACTTGTCGATGCAGTTTTTCCGTGCGCTCCGCCGAGTAACCCGAATGTTTGGTCGAATCGATAGATAAGATCGACTATGGAGTCTCGTGCTCGTTCAGTGTAGGCGGGAACTTGCCTGGCAAAATTCGCGCTCTGGATTGAGATGGTGGGGATGAGCCACGCGGCCAATCCTCCCAGCGCGAAAAACGCAATCGCGAAAACAAGAGCCACGGCTTTCGTGCGACTGAGCGTCCCGTGAGACATTTTTGTCACGAGCGGGTCGAGCAGATAAGTGAGGATTACGGCGATGGCCACCGGGATCAGGATTGGCTGGAGGAAACTAATGACATTGGCCGCCGCCCAGATCACTGCGCCGACGATGATGACAAGAAGAACCACAAAGCAAGCAGTAAGCGCTGCCCACATCGTCTTGCGCTGCCACGGCGTGGGATATTCCTTCATGTCACGTTCGGCGCTTGGTGTTGCTAGCGCTCACTACGTCGGATTGGTTTTGGGCAAATCTTTGCTGATTCTCTTTTTGGTGCCCTCGACCTTCTCCGCAAGGTTTTTGTTTTTAGGGTCGAGTGTCAGCGCTTTTTGCCATGCTTCCACTGCCTCCGGCATCCGATTCAGTTTCAGATAAGTGTCGCCGATGTGTTCAAATACAACAGGATCGTCGCGCTCCGCCGTTTTTGCAGCACGAAGCAGATCGGTCAACGCCTGATCAAATTTGCCCTTTTGAAACTCCACCCAACCGAGGCTATCCAGATACGAGGCGTTGTTTGGTTCCTTCTCGAGCGCGCGTTTAATCATTGTCTCAGCTTCATCAAGATTCATGTTGTGATCCGCCCACATGTAACCCAGGTAATTGCACGCCTCTGCCGAATTGGCTGGATCGACCGTGATCGACCTGCGAAGCAGCTCAGCCGCTTTGTCGTACAGCCCAGCTTGCTCGGCCGCAGTTCCATAGTTGAAGTAAAACTTCGCATTTATTACGTCGTCATCCTGGTCCAGTTGCGCTTCGTGCAGTGCCTCTTCGAAAGTCGCCACGGCCTGCTGGCTCTGCTTCGCTTCGCGCTGAGAGATGGCCAGATAATAAACAATCTCCGGCGCGCCGGGAAATCGGCGCCGAGCTTCTGTCAACAATTGCACCGCCCGGGCTGCGTCTTTTAACGGTCCGACAAGCAACTCCGCCAAATGCAAATAGGTGCTGGGATGATTTGGATTAATTAGCAGACTTTGCTCATAATTCGCGGCTACTTTCGCAAACGTCGCTTTGGCTTCATCAATGCGGTTTGCGCGCTGGAGTGATCGCGCTTCCTCATCCAATACCTGTGCCAGTAAGTCGTAGGGTTGATATTTGTCGGGATGCTCCTTGATGATTTGCTCGAGCATCTCGACAGCTTTGCCGCGCTGATTCGTCAGAATAAAACCGGTCGCCAGTTTCTCTCGTGCATTCGCGTCGTCAGGTTCCAGTTCGAGAACACGCAAGTAAAGTGGGATCGCTTCCTTCAATTGCTGCGATGCGGCGTAATAGTCTGCTACATCCTTGAGGACCGCGGGGTCGTCTCCGGCGTGTTCGGCTGCTCTTTTGAAAATCTCATTGACCTTTTTCAATTCGTCCGGTTTCGGCTGCGACTCAGACTTGAAAAGAATGGCCACATAAAGCTTTCCCAAGTGCATCCAGAAATTGGGATCGTCACTGCGAACTTTTGTGGCGCGCTCCAGAGCCTCGAGCGCCTTTTTTTCTTGTCCTGCTGCAACTTCGATTTCGACCAGACGCTGGTAACCTTCCACGTCTGCCGGATTCAGGGCGATAGCGCGGTTGGCATAATCGATCGCCTGATCCGTTTTCGTCAGATACCTCGCATAGATAAAAGCGAGTTGCTGATACGGCTCGGCATTATTCGGGTTTGCTTTGATTGCGTCTTTCAGCACGTCAATCGCCTGTGGAAAATCGTCCTGCTGTATCAGCAAACCGGCCACGCGCGCAGCGAGTCGCGACTGGCCCGGATCGACGTTGAGCACCCTGCGATACGCGTCTAGCGCGTGATCCATCTCGCCATTTTCTTCGAACGCCATTCCTTCAAGAAAATGCGTGAGCGCGCCGGCTTTTCGTTCGCCTCCCGGACGCAATGCCAGGTCTGAAGCTGGTTTTGCGTTGACCGAATCGTCCTGCCGCACGCCTTGTTTTCCTTGGTGCGAACGCAGAAGTTTTGGCGGCGAAGTTCTCGTAGTTGGTTCGGCAAGCGCATTCGAAACGGCGAGAAAAATGAGCGCGAAAATGACTCCCCGGCGGGCGGAAATTCCGCGCTTTGTGCGCTCCCTCATTTTCGACATTCTAACTTTCAGCGCGGTGCTCCGCAAACCAGCGCTCGATATCATCCAGAGCCGAGCGAGGGACCTCTTACACGGTGAATGATCACGCTGTTTACCCGGCGTGACCCAAGATCGTAGACGAGGTTCCTCACTTTGTTCGGGATGACTGATTGCGCTTTGACCCAATGTTCCGAGATCGGCGTTGGGATGTTCTCGGGAAGCCTGCTGACCGCGATTTATGCCTTGTAACGCAGACGCTTCTTGTGCCGATGCGCCTTCATGCGTTTGCGTCGCTTGTGCTTGGCAATTTTAGCTTTCCGCCTTTTTTTAAGAGAGCCCATTCAGTTGATTCGCGAAGCGCGATTCAAGCATCTAATCAGTCACATTGCAACTTAGTTTGGGCGCTGTGGTAAGCGTCATTGGCCTAGTTCTTCTGGCTTCTGTGCAACCATGATCATGCTTTTCCACAGCAAAGGTATTCTTCCCGCTCCAATGAAGCGCACGAGCCGGAAACCGCTTTCCTTCAAGAGCTGGGAGAGAGTTTTCCGCGACCACAGCTTAATATGGCCCCCGTCCCAGAGAGGCATGAGATGTGTGTCCCACTTGTTCGTGAGTGCTAGTACGAGATTCTTCAGGTAGCCATGATATGGGGTGCTGATGATCAGGTGTCCGCCGGGCCGAAGCAACTCCTTCGCGAAACGAACCAGGTTGCGAGGTCGAACCAGGTGCTCAATTACCTCGGTAGCGATGGCCACATCAAAGCTCTCGTCGCCAACCTGAGACGGATCGTCATCTACTCCGATCTGGTGAAAAACCAACTCGGGCGCCGCGCTCCGGGCGAGACGAACCCCGTCCGCGCTCGGCTCGCAACCGACCACCTCGTATCCTCGGCTGGCCAGCTCGCGGCATAGCGCACCATTGCCGCACCCGATATCGATGACACGGCGCGCGCCCAACTCCGCGCAAAGACTGACGACATCTGGCCACAGATATTTCTCCGTGTGGGCCGCCTCCGCCGAGTCGTAGCGCTACTCCGCCAGATAATCGCGGGTTGCTCCGCCTGTCTGCGGCGGCAGCGCTTGGCTAGACCTACGGATGTGACGAGAGTAACTTTTCAACGTAGGGCCAGAAAACAATCGAACCGATGACCACAGCAGCGCCGGCAGTGAGCAGAACAGCGCCTGCTGCAACGTCCTTCGCATCGCGAACCAGAGGATGAAACTCGGGCGATGCTGCGTCTGCTAGAAACTCAAACGCCGTGTTCAAAGCTTCGGCTGTCCAAACGATGGACATCGCCAGGATGATCCAACACCAATCCGCGCTTGAGATACGGAAAAGCAACGCTGCAACAACAACCGCTACTGTAATGGCGGCGTGAATCCACGCATTATGCTGACAGCGAATCATACGCAAGATGCCACATGTCGCGTGATAGAAGCTGCGGATGCGCCCCGTAAACTGGAAGGGACGCGGTGACTGGATTTGCTCGGATGTCTCGCTCGCGCGCATTTGGTCTAACAAGAACTAGGCCGAAAAATTCCGTTTAATCCAATCACTTCTTCAGCATTGCATCGCGTTTTGCCTTAAACTCACTTCCCGTTTTCCATTCCGGAAATTTATCGCCGTTCGCGACCTGATAGCCGACTTCGAACAGAAGTTGAACATCCTGCACCGCGCCTGAGAGATCCCAGTCGGAACGAACTTCGTCGGTAACTTGGTGGTAATCTTTTGAATCAAATTCATCGGACCGGAGTGGCGCGTTTTCGGGACGGGAGAGAAGATGTTCGCCTTTGCCGATGTAAAGCGACGGCAGGCCCGCTTTCGAGAATTCGAAATTGTCAGCGCGATAAATCTTACCTTTATCAGGCCGGCTGTCCGGAATCGCGCTGCGGCCCTGGCGTTTGGCCGCGTCCGCGAGCATTTCGTCGAGCGTGGAAAAACCAAAGCTTACGTCCTCGATGTCGCGGGCTTTGCCCCAGACGTTCATACTGTCGAGATTTATGTCGGCGAGCGTTTTCTCCAGCGGATACAGCGGGTGTTCTGCGTAATATTTCGCGCCGAGTAATCCAGCTTCTTCGGCTGTTGTTGCCATAAACAGCACACTTCGCTTCGGCGGCGGATTTAGTTTTTCGAACGCAGGGCCGATTTGGATGACGGACGCCACTCCAGACGCGTTATCGATTGCGCCGTTGAAAATCTGATCGCCCTGCAATTCGGGATGTCGTCCGAGATGGTCCCAGTGTGCGGTATAAATAACGTATTCGTCACGCAATTTTGGATCGCTTCCTTCGAGTTTGCCGATAACATTGTGCGATTTGAAGGAATGAATCTGTTGTTTGATTTCGATGTTTGCTTTGGCGTTCAACATCACCGGTCGGAATTCTTTCGTGATCGCAGCCTTCTTCAGCGCGTCGAAATCTTGGCCGGACTCCGCGATTAGTTTTTTCGCGACATCGAGCGTTATCCAGGAGCGCGCCGAGACGGCGTCCATGTTCTTGTTCGGGTTATCGAGCTCGAAGTTTTCTTTGCTCCAACTCGATCTTACCACCTGCCATGGATAAGCGGCCGGTTCGGTTTCGTGGATGATGATCGCCGCCGCCGCGCCTTTCTTCGCTGCGATTTCGTATTTATACGTCCATCTGCCGTAGTAGGTCATGGCCCTTCCTTTGAACATCTTGTCGTCGAGCTTTGACGGATTTTTCGGGTCGGGAACCGGCGGATCGCCGATCAGCATCAGCAAAGTCTTACCGCGCACATCGACATCCTTGTAATCGTCCCAGCCGTATTCCGGCGCGACAACGCCGTATCCGACGAAGACCACATCGGCTTTATCGATCTTGATTTCCGATTGCAGACGTGCTGAGGAAGCGACGAAATCAACGGGATATTTCAGATCGGTCGTTTTGCCGCCAACGCTGAAGGACATTCGCGGCTCGCTCTTGATCCCGGCCAGTGGAACTTCCTGCGTGTATGTGCCGTCGGGATTGCCCGGTTTTAAGCCGATCTTTTTGAACTGATCAGCGATATATTTGACCGAAAGTTCTTCGCCTTTTGTGCCCGGAGCGCGCCCTTCGAATTCGTCCGATGCGAGGACCTTAATGTGCGCGAGGAGACCATCGGGTGTGATCGCTTCGAGTGCCGGCTGTAAACGCAATGCGAGTTCATCGTCCGCAAGAAGCGAGGCGGCAGCGAAGCAAACTATTGCAGCGAGCGGCCGTGTCACCTTCGTCACATGCGCAGACGTTGTAGCGGCGTTTGGGTCCAACGCCGAGCGTAATAATGGCATTTCGATAGGCACTTGGCACAAGCGCCTCTACAACTATCTGCCTTCCTGCGACGGCCCCGCAGGGGCTTTCTTTTTGTCCTCTGGACCGATGCCGATCTTTTTCAGGAATGGCTGGATTGATTGCTTCCGGCCTTCAAACTTCTCGATCGAAACATTCACATCGCGCGAATCGCCCGGTTCATAAATCTCGCGGCGCAACTTCATGCCGGCTTGTTTATCGAGATATCCGTCCTTCGCTTTTTCAAAAACGGTTGCCATATCGGCGGAGATCGCATCGGCCCAAGCGTAGCCATAATAACCCGCATCGTAGCCATTCAAATGTCCAAAGTAGGAAACAAAGGTCGTGCTCGGATCGATTGGCAAAAATACTTTTTCCAGGATCGGGTTCGAGATAGCCACGCAATCGTAAGGCATATCTTCGGGGTGCGGATCGTGCAGAGCCAGGTCGAACGACGCGAACGCGAACTGGCGTCGATAAAAAACAGCAGCGTTTGCCAGCTTTGCGTCATTCATCTTTTTGACAATTTCCGCCGGGATCTTTTTTGATGGATCCCGATAATCAGCCGCAAAAGTGTCGAGTACTTTCTTATCCCAAACCCAGTTTTGTAACATCTGAGATGGCGCTTCGACAAAATCACCTGGGACATGCGTTCCAGCGAAGCGGCCGTACTTCGCACGAGTAACAATCGAATGCAGCGCGTGACCGAATTCGTGGAATAACGTTTCTACATCCTGGTGTGTCAGCAACGATGGGTTATCGGCACTCGCGGGCGGGAAGTTACAAAGCAATGCGACCGTTGGCCGCTGGTACTTACCATCCGGTAATAGCTTTCCGCTGATAATGTCGAACTGCGCGAAGTGATTGAATTTTCCTTCGCGCGGGAACATGTCGAGGTAGAACATCCCGAGCGGCTCGCCCGTGGCGGAATCGGTCACCAGATAAAGCTGGAGATCATCGATCCATTTGTAAGGCGCGGCGATCTTTTCAAACTTCAGACCGAAAATGCTCTGATAAATGTTGAACATCCCGTCGAGCGCCTTTTGAAAAGGGAAATACGCGCGCAACGCTTCCTTATCGACAGCATATTTTTGCTTGTTTCTCTGGTTGCTGTAATAGCGCCAGTCCCACACCTCGATTTTGGCGTTGGGATCGTTTGTGTCGGCAGCCTTCAACTTCTGTAGTTCCGCCACTTCGCTGTCGAACTTTGGTTGAATGCCCGCGACCAAATCGTTGATGTACTTTTCCGCATTCGTGCCGGTCTTGGCCATCTTGACTTCCGTCTGGTAATCGTCCCACGACTTATAACCGAGCCGCAGCGCGATCTTGTTCCGGAGGGCCAGCATTTGGTTCAGAACAGGAACGTTTGTGTCTTTCGCGAGCGTTTCGCGAATGACGTAAAGCTGTTTGCGCGTCGCTTCGCTCTTGGCGTTTTCCTCAACGGTGTTGAATTGCCACGTGACATTCGCCATGACCGTGTACACGTCGTCGCCCGTCTTGATGCCGGGGGAGGCGAAGAAACTTTCTGGCAGACCGTCAAGATCCGCCTTCGTGAACATAACCGGAGCGACGGCCTTAACGATGTTGGTATCGAAATCTGTCCCCAGCTTTGACAATTCCTTGCGCAATTGTTCGACTTCTTTCCGCTGGTCCGGCGCCAACTCCAAACCGGCGCGGCGATAATCGCGCAACGTTTCTTTGAGGAGCTTTTCGTCTTCCCCGGTGAGCTTTGGATGCGTATCGGCAAAAGCTTTAATGGCCTTGTAAACGTCTTCGCGATAGTCCACGCCAACTGCCCACTCTTGGAACGCCTTCACGGCGTTCTCGGCAGCAGTGCGCATCGCGGGATTTTTGTTCGTTTCCTTGATGATCGTGGCCCTGTTGGCCGCGAGACTTGCCTGATAAGTGACATCATCCAGCGCGACCATCGCGCTCTTGAAAGTGACCTTGCCCAGGTCTTGAGTACCAATCTGATCCAGCGCGGCGTTCGCCTTCGCGATCGCATTTTTCATTGAAGCCTCGACCGCTTCCGGCGTTTGCTCCCAATCCGGAATGGTCAGCACGGCATTCGCCTTCGCGGCGGCACCGCGAAAATCGTCTACCGTTTTCAATTCGGCGGCGGAAAAACCTGAATTCGAAACTGCGAAAAACAGTAACGGATAAAGGAATAGAATTTTTTTCGAAATGTTTGACATAAAGAGTGAAAGACCTGAATCGGCCAGAGATTTACACGAAATTTAAGACACCGCAGAAGGAATTTTGATGAATCTGTGTTCATCTGTGGTGAGAACCGGGACTTCGGGAAAACGCTTCGAAACATGGCCCACAAATTCTTTGTCGCCTTTATTCCGATTTTTGTTGCGATCGATCCTATTGGGCTGGTTGCACTGTTTATGGGTCTGGCCGGGAACGCCTCGCGCGAACAGCGGCAACGCGAGGGCTTCATCGGAATTCTCACGGCGCTTTGCGTTTCGGTTGGTTTTGTATTCCTCGGGAAGATCATTTTTACCGCGCTCGGAATTACTGTAGCGGATTTTCAAGTGGCGGGTGGTCTGATTTTGCTCGGGCTGGCGGGACGCGAACTCCTCAACCTTGCGCCAGCCGATCGTGAACCGAGCGACGATTTCGGCGTTGTCCCGCTCGGAATGCCTTTGATAGCCGGTCCTGCGCTGCTAACGGCGCTGCTAATCCTGGTCGATACAGTGGGCCTGGTGTTTACGCTGATCTCGCTTCTGGTCAATCTGGCTCTGGTTGCGATCGCCTTCTGGAATGCCGATCTGGTAGCGCGCTGGATGGGCAGACAGGGATTACGCGGCGTATCAAAAATAGTGGCGCTCCTTCTCGCTGCGATCGCCGTCAGTTTGATCCGACGCGGCTGGCACGGTGTGTAATGCACACGGACAAGGCTAACCTTTCAGAAGCCTAGCCTGCCGACCGCTCGCCGACCCACATCACTCCGCTACTATTCGCGAAGTTAAAAAGCCGTTTCTGGACCGCTGGCAATATGCCGGCGTACTGAGGGCCAGAATTCTTTCAATTCGGCGGTTTTATCACCATGCTGATAACGCCAATTCAACTCAACTTCGATTTGCTTGAGCTCATCTTGCGAAGGCATCGCTTGCCCGTGGTAGATATAAGCAGGCACGCCCTGGCGAGTCTCGGTTAGCGGAGTCATCCCGTAGAGCTCGAGACGGCGCTGCTGCAATTGGGCCGTGGTCCAATCGCGATATCTAGGGCTACGATAGCCCCATACGTCCGCCGTAAAAGCGTAGCGGGAATAAGTGTACCCGGTCGTCGTTGCCGGTGGCGCGTACTGTTCTGCGCAGCCGATAAGACCAGCGGCAAATGCTGCTAACAATAATCTTTTCATAATCTTTGATTTTTTTATACTCCGTTTCTAGAGACACACTTGCATCCTATTAAACCACACGTATCGGCGGCAGTCGCATCTTTATTTTGCCTTTTGGCGTTGGCGGATTATTTTGCGAGCAATCGAAGTCCAAACACGGGCCGAAGGTCGATTCAAATTAACAAACTGGGCGCTTACCTCGGGTCGTTGACACGCCGGAACCAGTTGTTACTATCCTCGCTCCCATGAGATTTCCGTTACCGCTTACAGTGAAAATCGCGGCCTACGTGATCGGGCATAAACTGCGTGGTACGAAGAGATTCGCCACGGTTCTTCAGCTCGAGCCATTGCACACGTGTAACCTGACATGCACCGGTTGCGGGCGGATCCGGGAGTATTCCACTTCGCTCAAGGACATGATGCCCTTGGAGGACTGCCTCGCGGCGGCAAAGGAGTGCAATGCCCCAATGGTATCAATTTGCGGCGGCGAGCCGCTCATTTACCCCCACATCGAAGCCTTGGTGGAAGGATTGCTCACGCAAAAACGCATCGTTTACATCTGCACTAACGCCATGTTTATGCGCAAGAAAATGCGCGAATGGTTGGCCAAAGAATTGCGGGATGCGGATGGGGAGTTGCGGATAGAGCTGGAAAAAAAGATCGAGACGTTGCTGGCGAATGGCCTTCTGAACGAGAAAGACGCGGCTGAAATTCGCAAAGGTCCGAAAGATTCGGCGAAAGCGACGATCGCGCCAAGCAAATGGATGTATTGGAACGTGCACCTCGATGGTCTTGAGCGAACGCACGACCTGATCGTGGAGCGCGAGGGCGTTTTTGAGGAGTGCGTTCTCGCCATCAAAATGGCGAAGGTGCTAGGTTATCAAGTCGCGACCAACACCACCGTCTACAAAGAAAGCGATATGGAAGAGATCGAACGGATGTTCGATTACCTTTCCGATCTTGGCGTCGATGGTCACACTATCACTCCGGGCTACGATTACGACGCGGCCAAGAAAGACATGATCAAACGCCTCAAATTGCGTCCGGAAAACTTCTTCCTCACCCGCGCGATGACGATTGAGAAGTTTCGAAAAGTCGAGCAATGGATGAGACAATACACATTCTTTGGAACGCCAGTGTATTTTGAGTTTCTAGCCGGCAAACGTGATTTGACGTGTTCAGCGTGGGCTATTCCGACCCGCAACATTCGTGGCTGGAAGGGACCCTGTTATTTGATGACGGATGGGCATTACTCGAGCTACGCCGAACTGCTGGAGAAAACTGAATGGGACAGATATGGCGTTGTAAACGGCGTCGCTCGCGACAGCCGCTGCGAAAATTGCATGGTGCATTGCGGCTACGAACCGACGGCAACGTTGGGGCTACAAGCCCAGCGCGGCGACACTTGGAAAACGATCAAATTCAACTTTGGCGCGAAGCCCAGAGCTGCTGGCAGGGGCAGTGAAGTTCTCGCTTTTAACGGAGTAAGTTCAGGAAACGGTCACATCACCGGGAAGCGAGCGGAACCAACTGCACAAGCCTCGTAAGACGCACATGCCGGATTCCTCGAGGGAGTTGATAGTGCTGCCGAGGGCGCCAGCCGAGATATCTGAGGCTTATTTGCCGGCGGACGACGAAATCACGCGGGCTATTAGGCGTGCACAAGAGAATCTTCTGCGCCAGCAAAAAGCTGATGGCCATTGGTGCGGTGAACTCATTGTCGATAGCACCCTTTGTTCGGACTACGTCGTTTTCATGCACTGGTGCGGCGAAGTCGACGCTCAATTGCAGCGGCGCTGCATTCGCCACATTCTCAAGCGCCAATTGCCGGATGGCGGGTGGAACATTTATCACGGCGGACCGAGCGAGATTAACGCGTCGGTCAAAGCGTATTTTGCCCTGAAACTCGCCGGTTGCTCGGTGGACGCGCCGTTTATGCGCGAGGCGCGTGCCAGTATTATGCGTCGCGGAGGCATTCCGCAGATGAACACGTTCAGTAAGCTTTATCTTGCGTTGCTCGGCCAGTTCCCATGGCAATATTTGCCCGCGATTCCGGTAGAGATGGTTCTCTTGCCAGGTTGGGCGCCATTTCACATTTACAAAATGTCGTCATGGAGCCGCGCCATGCTCGTGCCGCTGGCAATCATCAATCATTTCAAATCCACTCGCGTTTTGCCTGGCGACAAGCAATTACACGAGCTGTACCCGCTCGGGACTGAGCAAAGCGATTTGCGTTTGCCTCGGAGCGAGAGGTTCTGGACCTGGTGCAATTTCTTTCTGCGAGTAGATGATATTTTCAAATTTCTGCGGCCGCTTCGTATTCGGCCGCTGCGCCGGCGCGCGCTTGAAGAAGCGGAACGCTGGATGGTTGAACGGATTGGCGAAGGCAGCGATGGCCTGGCCGCGGTGTATCCAGCAATGCTGAACTGCCTGATTGCTCTGCGCGTGCTCGGCTACACCAAAACGAATCCGGTTTACGCCAAGGCGGAAAAAGATTTTGCGGGGCTGTTTGTCGATGATGCGGAAGATTTTCGCATTCAACCTTGTCGGTCTCCTGTTTGGGACACTGCGATTAACATCGTGTCGCTGGCGGAATCCGGTCTTTCGCCGGAGCATCCCGCGCTGGAAAAGGCCGCTGATTGGCTGATCAGCAAAGAAGTGCGGCTACGTGGTGATTGGGCGGTAAACAATCCGTATCCCGAAGCTAGCGGCTGGGCGTTCGAGTACAACAATGTTTATTATCCGGACACGGACGACACGGCGATGGTGTTAATGGCGATGCGGCTGGTTCAACCCAAAGACCGGCAGTCACTCAACGAGCTGTTTCGTCGCGCGCTTGGCTGGCAACTCAGTTTCCAATGTCGCGATGGTGGCTGGGGAGCGTTCGACAAAAACGTCATAACTCACTGGCTGGAGGACATGCCGTTTGCCGATCACAATGCGATTCTCGATCCAACCTGCAGCGATCTGACTGCGCGCACCCTTGAACTGCTTGGTTACATCGGGTTTGATCGCAACGCCAGGTGCGTCCGCGACGCTATCAAATACCTGGTTGACACTCAAGATGAGGACGGCTCGTGGTATGGCCGCTGGGGAGTCAATTACATTTACGGCACCTGGCAGGTACTACGCGGCTTGCGCGCTATCGGCGAAGATATGCCGCAAGACTGGATATTACGCGGCCGTGATTGGCTGGAGAGCTGTCAAAACAACGATGGCGGGTGGGGTGAGACCTGCGGGACTTACGAAAATCCATCCACTAAAGGCATAGGCGAGAGCGCGGCATCGCAAACCGCATGGGCGATAATGGGGATCTGTGCGTGCGGCGATCTCGATCGGCCCAGTATTCAGCGAGGATTGCGTTATCTGCTTCGATCGCAAAAGCCCGACGGCTCGTGGGATGAAGAGCAAATCACAGGCACAGGATTTCCGCGCACCTTCTATCTGAAGTACGACATGTATCGCCAGAATTTTCCGCTACTGGCTCTCGCAACGTACGTGAACTACCGCAACGATCTGGGCACGCGCGCAGGCTTTTATCGCTGCGACGGGTAGGCGCGACCGCCGGGCGGGCCGGATAGATTCCGGTGCAAAAATAAAACCTGTTGTAGCGCGTAATTCGAACTAACTGTAAAGATTATGGCTTACGAATTACCAAAACTACCTTACGCGTACGATGCTTTGGAACCGCATATCGATGCGCGCACGATGGAAATCCATCATACCAAGCATCATCAGGCTTACATCGACAACGTCAATAAAGCGATCAAAGGCAAGGCTGACCTCGAAAAGAAATCGGTGGAAGATTTGATCAGCGACCTGAAATCGGTGCCGGAAGACATTCGCACAGTTGTGCGCAACAACGGCGGCGGCCATGCGAATCATTCGTTCTTTTGGAAAATCATGGGGCCGAATGCCGGCGGCGAACCGAAAGGCAAACTCGCCGACGACCTCAAATCGGCTTTCGGCAGCTTTGATGATTTCAAAGAGAAATTCGCCGACGCGGGCGTAAAGCGCTTCGGCAGCGGCTGGGCGTGGCTGATTAAAAACAAGAGTGGAAAACTCGAAATCATTTCGACGCCAAATCAGGACAGCCCCTTAATGGATGGCAACACGCCGATTCTTGGGGTCGATGTTTGGGAGCACGCATATTATCTGAAATATCAAAACCGACGACCCGATTACCTTAAGGCGTGGTGGAACGTGGTAAATTGGGACGCGGTCGCGAAGAACTACTGATTAGCGCCTGGCGCGTTCTCCTGTAGCGGCGGTCTGTGACCGCCGCTAAACTTGTACGGATTCGGTGCTGGCGCAGCGCCGCTACAGATATGGCTTACCTAAATGAAAACTACCTCAAGCTTCAGTCCGGATATCTCTTTCCGGAAGTCGGCCGGCGCGTCCGCGAATTTTGCGAAGCGAATTCAAAAGCGGCAAAGCGGCTGATTCGATGCGGGATCGGTGATGTGACCGAGCCGCTCCCGCGCGCGGCAGTGGAAGCGATGAAGCGGGCTGTCGACGAGCTCGGCCATCACGAGACGTTTCACGGCTATGGTCCGGAACACGGGTACGAATTTTTAAGATCGGCAATCGCGCAGAACGATTATCGCGACCGCAACGTTGAAGTTGCCGACGACGAAATTTTTATCTCCGACGGATCAAAATGCGATTGCGGTTACATTCTCGACATTCTCGGCGACCAAAACAAAGTGGCCCTCCCCGATCCAGTCTATCCGGTCTATGTGGACACGAACGTAATGGCTGGCCACACCGGCCCTAGCATGAAGGACGGCAGCTACGAAGGTATTCTTTATTTGGCCTGCACGGCGGAAAATAATTTTGTGCCGGACCCGCCACGCGAACACGTGGATCTGGTTTATCTTTGTTTTCCTAACAATCCAACCGGGGCAGTGGCATCGCGCGTGCAGCTGTCGCGTTGGGTCGATTACGTGCGCGAACACGATGCGCTTCTGCTCTTTGATGCTGCTTACGAAGCTTACATTTCTGAGGCGGACATTCCGCACTCGATTTTCGAAGTGCCGGACGCACGCGAATGCGCGATTGAATTGCGCAGTTTTTCCAAGAACGGCGGGTTCACCGGCGTGCGCTGTGGGTTTACCGTGCTGCCGAAATCGGTGCTCGCGCGGACGGAGAACGGTCGCCGGTTACCGCTCCATCCGCTTTGGCAGCGGCGTTGGAGCACCAAATCCAACAGCGTCAGTTACCCTGTGCAACGCGGCGCTGAAGCGTTGTATTCACAAGAAGGTCGCAAGCAAGTGCGCGCTCTCATCGCTCATTACATGGGAAACGCCAAACTCCTTCGCGACGCCGTCGCCGATGCCGGGCTCGAGGCTTTTGGTGGCGTAAACGCGCCATACATCTGGGTGAAAACATCGGAGGGCCTGACGAGCTGGCAGATGTTCGACCGAATGCTGCGTGAACTGAATGTGGTCATCACCCCGGGGGCTGGGTTTGGTGCGCAAGGAGAAGGTTATTTTCGTATTTCGGCGTTCAACAGCCGCGCGAACGCGGAGGAAGTAGCGCGTCGCCTGCGCGACTTACAGTGATGTTGCAGGCTCTAGCGCCGCTATCTCAGCTCGCTCGCTCACAAACTCTTGTCGATTCTCAGGACGTGCGTAGAGTGCGCAGAGTTTTTTGGGACATCACGCGTGCCGGAGCGAAAACAAAATCTGCCGCAACTGTATCGTTTTTGTTTCCTGATGCTGGGCGACTCACGCAAAGCGCATGCAGTCTTTCATACGACATTGCGGGAGGCGGCTGTGCGCGCCGCTCAGGGAGAACTGCCAAGGGAACCGCTTTGGCTTTTCCGTGACGCGCGCTGGCGCTCTTTAGAAGCAAGCAAAACGGACCTGCAACCAGAGCCACTCGAACTCGACGAGCACGATGTGACCCCGGAGGCCGCGTTACAGATTGAACAGCTTGAGCCTACGCAATTAGCAATTTGGATTTCTAACGCGCCCGATCCTCAGAGGACCGCGCTCGCGCTCTTCTTTCTCGACGAATTCGATTACTGCGAAATTCTCGACATTGCCGAACTCAAACTGAACGTGCTCTCACGGTATCTGTCGCAGGGGCGGCGGCAGTTACAGGCATGGCTGGACGCAAAACATCCTGAACCACGCCAGATATGAAAACCTTCGGGTTATTGCGACGGCAACGCGCTCTTTTGAATTGCGCGCCGATTAGCCAGGACGGTTTGGCCGATCGTTCGATGCGCTCAGCCGTGTATCGCGCAGCCGCCTCGGCTGATTTTGTCAATCAACAGAACTTCGATCGCGCCATTGCAGAGCTGGTTCGTCGCATCCCAATTCCGCCAGAAACCGCCGAATGGTTCTCTGAAAAAGACTTGGCCGTCGGCTCGAAGTGGACGTGGAAGAAAATCGTGCGTAATCCCGCCGTGCTTGCGATCAGCATCGCGGTCTTGGTCATCGCGGGAGTGTCGGTGTTCCAGTTGCTTGGTCGTCTCCATGATTTTCCGGGATCAACGACCGCTCGTAAACTGTTGAGCGTGGCCGCCTCCACGCGGCCGGTCATGCTCGATCCCGTAAATACTGAAGCGGGTACCTTGAGCGATTTATTCTTTATGAAACATGGGCTGGAGCACTATGACGTCCCAGCCGAATTCGCCGATTTTCAGACCATCGGTTGTCGGGTGTTCGAGGACGAAGAATCGCGGCGCATTGCCGAAATCTGGCTCGCCGAAAAACGGATGCAGCTCTTTCTGTTTCCGGCAGAACGGGACACTAAGACCGGCGCGGTACTGCGGTTTCCTGGGTGGCGCTACGTTCATCAGGAAGGCTGGGTTGGTGCGGTCAGGGAATACAGCGGAGTGTGCTTTATGGCCGCGCTGCGGGGTCGCGAAAAGGAGTTGGAGCCATACCTTTCCAAACCGAAAGACTAGGGGAGTGCCAGGGGGGAGATTCGAACTCCCGACCAAGGGCTTATGAGTCCCCTGCTCTACCACTGAGCTACCCTGGCGCGAAGGGGAGAAAATTGAATCTCATCGCATTCAGTGTCAACGCGCCTAGTGATGCGGAATACTGTTCGCACAGTCACCCCGAGCGAAGCGAGGGACCTCCCGCAACTACGATCACGCCAGTTACCTTCTGTGACGGCTCGCCCAGCGCGAGATCCCTCGGCGTCTTCGCGGCTCGGGATGACACGCGCATTCGATGTTAGAACATTGAACTTTTGTAGGATGCATACGTAACGTGTCTCGATGAACGACGAAAGCTTTCTGGAGAAGCTTTTCGCGCGCGGGAATTCTTATTGGCTGACGCGATTCGTCATTCTGCGGCTGCTTGGTTTTGTTTATGCGGTGGCGTTTCTGATTGCTGCGCAGCAACTCGTCCCCTTGGTTGGGGAGCATGGCTTAACGCCGGCTAATCATTTTCTTGGCGTGATCCAGGCACAACTCGGTTCGCGCACTGCCGGCATGCTGCGAGTGCCAACGCTTTTTTGGTTCGGGATTTCCGATAATGCATTGTCGATCTTCTCCTGGATTGGGTTCGGTTTATCGCTGGTTGTTCTTGGCGGCTACGCTAACGCAATTCTGATCGCGGTGCTGTGGACGATTTACATGTCGATCGTTCACGTCGGGCAGATCTGGTACGGTTATGGTTGGGAGATTCAGCTGCTTGAGACAGGCTTCTTATCCATCTTTCTCTGCCCATTACTCGATGGTCGGCCGTTTCCAAAGTGCAGGCCACCGATCCTGGTTTTCTGGCTTTTTCGCTGGCTTGGATTTCGGATCATGATCGGCGCAGGCCTGATCAAACTGCGCGGCGATCCATGCTGGCGCGATCTCACTTGCCTTTCCTATCACTACAAAACGCAGCCGATACCCAGCCCGATCAGTCGTTATCTTCACTTTGCGCCGCTGTGGTTCCACAAATTTGAGACCGCATGGAACCATTTCATCGAACTGGTCGTGCCGTGGTTTTCGTTTGGACCGCGACGGGCGAGACACATCGCCGGTATCTTGCTTGTTACTTTCCAAATCTTTCTCATCATCAGCGGCAATCTTTCCTTCCTCAATTACGTCACGATCATTCCGTTTCTGGCGTGCTTTGACGATACCTTCCTGCGCCATTTCTTACCGAGGGCTTTAGTTAGGCGTGCCGAACGAGCGGCTGAGGAATCAGAGCCGTCTCGCATCAACAACACGATCGCGCTCGGTTTATCGATCGTGGTTGTCTATCTGAGCGTCGCGCCCGTGCTAAACCTTGTTTCCGGCCGTCAACTCATGAACTACTCCTACGATCCGCTCGATCTCGTGAATACGTACGGCGCATTTGGCACGGTCGAGCGCGAACGTGACGAAATTATCTTTGAAGGAACAGACGACGCGCTGGTTACCAGTGATACCAAATGGAAGGAATACGAGTTCAAGGCCAAGCCGGGCGATCCTAACCGGCGACCGCCGTTCGTCGCGCCGTATCAACCACGGATCGACTGGCAAATCTGGTTCGCTGCGATGGCTTCACCCGCAGACTATCCGTGGACGCTTCATTTTGTCTGGAAACTTCTGCATAACGATGGCGGCACACTCTCGCTCTTGGCGAACAATCCCTTCCCCGACGGACCGCCTCATTACGTTCGGGCTCGACTTTTTCGTTACCGGTTCGCGCCGATTGGCGAGAGAGGCTGGTGGAAACGAGAGCGAATCGGCGAGTGGTTGCCCGCACTATCCGCAGATGATCCGCAGTTTCAGCGGTTGCTCGACACAATGGATTGGCTCGATTGAAGATCGAGAATCGCAAAGGCGACGCTATCCATGAAGTCTGCTCCGATGATTAGCTCAAATTTTCTAGAGCGAGTCGCTGATCCCGCATCGCAATTTCACCCAGATTACTTGTCGTACCGAAGTGGCGAGATCACGCAAGACGAGCTGGTCGCGCGGCTGCCGCATGTTGCCATGCTCGGCGACAGTGCCTGCATGGGCACCTACATCTCGTCGCCTTGGAGCACCTTCTGGCGGGCGCACACTTACCGGGGAAGGAACTGGTTTCTCGGCAGTGGTTCTCCGCACCCGGGCATTCGCAGCGTTTCCAAAAGACTGGAAGAGATCACGCCTTTCGTTGCGGTCGAATGTGCCGGCATCGGCGCGCTGGTCGATCATGATTCTGAGCGGCCAAATTTTTTTCGCCGCATTCTCGGCACGCGCAATTTTTCCGGACAAATCACTCAGTTACTGCGAGCGCCGCGTTTTCCAGATCTGATTTTGATCTCAATCGGGCACAACAATGTCGACTGGGCATGGCGATGTTCGCCCGATGAGCTCAAAGAGCCGGAGGCACGCCTGAACGATCAATGCCATCAGTTCCGACAAAATTACGCGCGCGAACTGCGCCGCTTGCTTGGGCGCGCGCGAACTGAAAGGCATCGCTTGGCCGTCGTCGTTTTCGGACTGATAAATTTCGAATCCTATTTCAAAGGTCGCGAGGCGGTCGAACGTCGTCGGCAATCGGACAGACGTTTGTATCCGCATCTGGAAACGACTTACAAATACTTGATCTCTTTTCATCCAGATTACCGGCGCAATTTGATTCGTTTGGCTTCAATGGTGAACGAAGAGCTGCGCCGGATGGTGGCGGATTTGAATCGCGAACTTGAGGAGACAGAAAATATTCAATTGCGATATTCCCACGCACTCGCGACAGCGGATCTCAGCCGCGCGGAATTACTCCATCCCATCGACGGGTGGCATGCATCGGCGGCGGGTCACAATGTGCTGGCAGAGGCGGCATTCAACGAACTTGGACCAAGTTTGAAGTTTCTTGGAATCAAATGAAACAAGGACGGGCGGTTTCCAATCCGCCCCGCTTTAGGACGGCGGACTAGAGACCGCCGCTCCCTGGGGGCAAGTCGCCACGCTCCTTCAGCCGCGCGATCGTTTCCCGCATCATGCGATAGCCAAAATGGCCCTGGCACACTCGCAGCAGTTCCGAGCCCTGCCATTTTTGGTGGATCGCCTCGATTTGCTCGGCTGGCGCGATCAAATCGAACTCGCCGGTTACGAATAAAACGCGAGCAGAATCACAAAGCGGGTCACTATGCAGCGGTGAGCTCAGATGAAAATGGCGAGCGACGAGAGACGGTTCGATGTTCGCGCGAAACAACTCGCGTCGCATGAATCGCGACGCCGGGCTCCCCCAGATTGCGTGCTCGACATTCACGATCGGTGCCATCAGCGCGACGAAACGAAAATCCCGCTCAACCATCGCCAGGAGAGCACCGATCCATCCGCCGTAACTTGCTCCAAACACACCGAACTCTTCGCACCCACGCTCGCGCAATTTCGCCATCAATTGCCGCGTCTCGATTACCCCCTGACGCAACCCCTCCGCGTTGCGAATGAGATCGGCAGTGATCGCGAGCTCACCGTTCCAATAGCCGCGCGGTACCCGTGAGTAATGGTACGGGAGGTGCACGAAGCACGCATTCCAACCGAGCTCATTAAAGCGCGCAGCGTAACGACGATACCCGATGTGACTCGCGGACATAAGCGCGTGCAAGAGAAATACCGTCGGTGCGCTGGTGCCTTTTCCGCACGGAAAAAAATCCGCTCGCGCGATATTGTTAGCGGGGAATGCTGTCTCGATTGGACTGCGCCATGTGACGGTCGCGCGACCATCCCCGAACTGTTTGGCAAGATCGACGTCATCCGGGGCGACGTAATATTCCGGCGCGGTGAGCCGTTCGCATCCAGCCAGGTAATGCTCCATATCCTGACGGCTGCTCCCGTTCAGCCGGTGCCGCGACTGGAGGAGATTCATCGACGCGCATAGAAATCCATCGATTCCGCTCGCGGCGAAACGTGCAATTTTGGTGTGCGGCGATGCGGTAGCTACCGGACCGCTTTTTAAAGCGCGAACGCGGCCGCGCTCTGTAAAACGCTCTCGCGGCGGGTGCGGTAAGTCGTCCGTTGTTAGGCGAAATTTTTGTTGCAGTTCGGCGTAAAGATTCTTGAATGCCGCCGCCAGTTCGTATTCGATCCGCTCGCGCGCCTCTGATTTTTGCAGCTCCGGGAAATGTGAGATTGAATTCCCAAATGCGATCCAGATCGGCGTGCGACGCAGTCCCGAAAGCTTTCGAGATTTCATCGAGTAAAGCCGATCGGTGCCGAGGATGACGCAGGGCAAAATCGGAACCTGAGCGATGTGCGCAAGCGTCGCTGCACCCGGCCGCAACGGCGCGCCTTCGAGCAGCGAGTGTACGCCATCGCGAATCCCGCCCTCGGGAAAAATACCGACGACGCGGCTGGCTTTCAGTCGCTCGATTGCAGTCCGAATGGTTTTTCGATCAGCGCGATCTCGATCTGCCGGAAATGCATCGACCGCACGCAAAAAAAATCCCACAACGGGAGACCGAAAGAATTCCGCCATCGTCATCCAGTCGATTTTTCTTTCGATGGCTGACGAAATGATGAATGGATCGAAATGACTGATGTGATTTGCTGCCAGCAAAAATCCGCCATCGTGATTTGCATTTTCACTCCGCACAACGTGGACGCGGGCAACGCATCCAAACAGCGCCTTCATTAACAGTGCAGCAATACGGTTCGCAAACGAGTGAAAATGCGAGGGCATCGAATTGTGATTTGTTATTCAGATCCGGATGCGCCGCAGGATGCGCGCGAGTTTCCTGGTCTTCTTCCTTTTTTCCTTCAGGTACGCTGCTGCCCACTTGTCCGACATTCGGGTAGCTTGTTTTTGAAACGACGGTGCGATTTCAAAAGTTGGCGAAAATGGTAACCCCAGAAATTCGAGGACGCGTTTAGCGGCGGCACGCTTGGACTCGACCAGGTCTTCATAAAAGAGCACAAGCGGCTCTATTTGATTCTCACGAAAGTAGTTTTCCCAGGCCGTTTCGTGCTCGGCGACACGCTTGCACCATTCGTCGATCACCTTGAAATCGCTGGCATGCCATTGCCCACGATACAGCTTGCTCGACTCGGTTGCGGCGGCGCATCCAGATGTATTTGGGGTCGTGAAAAACAGCGGCCAAAAGTCGCGATCCGGCGAGATTCCTGTATGCGGGAATGTCTTGCAACAGTTGCAGCATCCGGTCGAGATAACTCCACATCACGACAGCGCCGAACGCGCCGCTGGAAGTCGTGTTTTGCTGTAGCACGTGTTCGAGGTATGCGGCGCGCGACGAAGTGCCCGAGCGTTCTTCCCAAGTTTCCCCAGGCCTGCATAAGAAAAACTCACCCGGCGAGCCGGCTACCTCGGTGCTTCGAAGGATGCTGCAAAGCAAATGCGTACCGCTACGCTGAACAGAAGCGATGATGTAAGAAGTGACGGGTTCCATGTCAATGGCGAGTACGGTGGAGCTAGTCGTTCCGAGTTGGCTGCGCTGAGATGTTTTCCCCGCGGGCGGGGATCTGCCAGTAATTTTTCAGGCTGATTCCTTTTTTTAACGTGGTATCATAGCTCGCGGTTCCGGACGAGTTGTGGGCCAGAGGCTATGAAACCGAGGAGTCCTTCCATGGACGGCAAGGGGCGATTCCCGCCGACGGACTACTGTTTCCATTCCGGTTTTGGCCACTGGCACGGTGGGTATTTCTCTCCTTATGATGGAGAGGACAAATCGGATTTCAGCAATTTTTACAATTTAGGGCGCCAATACCGGCTCGAAGCCGCGCGAGAACGGGCAAAGGAGATGGCGGTATTTGGGTTGATTGTTCTGACCTCCGCCTGGCCAGTGCTGTACATGGTCGTCACGGTGGTGAAGTTGCTTAGCAAAGGGCGGCCGTAACTGTTTGCCTGAAGTTTTAGTTCGGTCTTGGCCAGAGAAACTCGTCGCGGTATTCCGGCGTCTGTTCCGGCGCGAAGCCGTGTCGAGTAGTGTTTTCGGTCACCACGCGCGGGACAAGGAAGTTCAGAAGATAATCTTCGCCACCGGCCTTGGTACCGCTGCCGCTCATTTTGAATCCCCCAAAGGGATGACGCCCGACAATCGCGCCGGTGCATGAACGATTGATATAAACATTGCCTGCCTCCAGTTGAGCTTTGACGCGCTCAATGTTGTCCGGGCTGCGCGAGAAAAATCCGCCCGTCAATGCGTAATCGATGCCGTTGGCAACGTCGAGCGCTTCATCGAGATCGCGCACTTTTAACACGCTCAGCACCGGGCCGAAAATTTCTTCTCGCGCGATGCGCATGTTTGGTTTGACGTCCGTAAAAATGCTGGGCGGAATAAAATAACCCTGCGGCGGGAGTTCCTTTGCTTGATAGGCAAGCGTGGCCTCGCTTTTGCCCACCTCGATATAATCCAGAATGCGCCGGTAAGCGGCTTCATCGATCACCGGCCCGACCATGATCCCCGGTTCTTCAGGGTTACCAATGCGCAGACTCGCTGCGGCTGGAATCAAGCGTTCCATCACGCGATCATAATTTTCCTCAAGAAGAATCAGACGCGATAGCGCAGAGCACTTTTGTCCCTGATAACCAAACGCCGAATAGATCGAATAGCCAACTGCTTCACCAACATCGGCGTCAGAGTCCACGATCATCGCATTTTTGCCACCCATCTCGCAAATGACCCGCTTTAGCTCGCGCTGACCGGGTCGAGTGATACCAGCCGACTCCCAAATTTTTAGACCGACTTCACGCGATCCGGTGAACGCGATCAAATCAACGTCTTTGTGGTCGACCAAATGGGCTCCGATCACAGATCCGTGCCCGGACAGAAAATTCAAAACGCCTGGTAGAACGCCCGCTTCCTCGAACACTTGCATAAGCATGGCGCCGCACACGATCGATTGCTCGGACGGTTTCATGATCACGCTGTTACCCGTTACGACTCCAGCCGACGCCATTCCGCAGAGGATGGCGATCGGAAAATTCCACGGCGCAATCACGAACGCGACACCGCGAGGCCAGTAGTGGTGGTAGCTTTCCTCGCCGGGAACCCGCTGTGTAAGCTTCGGGCGCCCGAGACGGCGCATCTGGTCCGCGTAAAAGCGGCAAAAATCAATTGCCTCGCGGATATCGGCATCCGCTTCGTTCCATGGTTTGCCTACTTCGAAGACTTCAACCGCCGACAGTTCGTATCGGCGCCGTTCCATGATATCCGCGGCGCGCTCCAGCAACCGCGCCCGCTCTTCGACCGATGTGCGGCTCCACTTGCCAAATGCCTCGCGCGCAGCTTTGACTGCCCGTTCCGCTTCGGGAATTCCCGCTTCGGATCCATATCCGATAATCTCGTCCGGAGCGCTCGGATTCACTGAAGGTGTGAGCTGATCGATCCACACCTTTTCGCCGCCGATGACGAGCGGAAATTTTTCGCCAAAGCGATTGCGCACTTCCCGCAGTGCGCTGCGCATTTTGTTCTGGTTGTCTTTGTAGACGAAATTCACGAGCGGTGAGTTTCGGTAAACATCGTCCGGGGCAGTGTCAACCGAACCGCTATTTTGACGATGCTGATTTTGCGTGGTGATCGTGGTTTGTGATTTCATCGGGTTCGCTCCATTTAATTTTATTAACTCTCTTGGATCGCGCAGCAATTCTTTCGCCGAGACGTTCTCGGCAAACTTCGCGCGCAGAAATCCTTCATTCGACGTGTTCTCGAGCAGTCGTCGAACCAGATATGCCATGCCGGGAAGCAGTTCGCCGACGGGACAATATTCCCGGACACGATAACCCATTTCGACGAGTGCCCGCTTGATTGGGCCGGCCATGCCGTAGAGGAGCTGAAACTCGAAGCGGCTGCGGTCGATCCCGAACTCCTCCGCGTGCGCTTGTGCGTGGGCGATGCTGCGAACGTTGTGCGATCCGAAGGCAGCGGTAACTATCGATTCATTTTCTAAAAGTAATCGCGTGAGAGTCTCGAAGTTTGCGTCGCTCTGCGACTTCTGAAAATAGACCGGACAAGCCCAGCCGTTCTGCAGGGATTTGGTTGTTTCGTAATCCCAGTATGCGCCCTTGACCAGTCGCACGGCGAAGCGCGTGCCTCGTGTGCGGCCCCAGTCGATCAGTTCGCGCAAGTCGGCTTCCGAATCGCGCAGATACGCTTGAATAACAATCCCGGCATGTGGCCAATCTTTAAACTCGTTCTCGATCAAAATCGTTTTGAAGAGCTCAAGCGTGGTATTTTTGTGCGCGTAACTTTCCATGTCGAAATTGATAAACGCCCCGAGCTCTCGAGCGCGTCTCAGAAACGGCCTCAGCTTCGGCGCGAGATGCGCAATAGCGTCGACAGGATCCGCCGGATTCATCTGCGAGTAGAGCGCGGAAAGTTTAACCGACAGATTTACGACTGGAAAAAGCTCCGAATTCTTCCCCAATGGGTCGGTCCAGTTTTTTGTTTCCTGCGCGAGTCTCTCCAGCAAATCCAGGTAACGCGCCGCATATTTATCCGCATCCGCTTCGCTTACGACGGCTTCTCCCAAAAGATCGACCGTAAAGCCAATTTTCTGCGCGCGGCGCTTGCGCAATGTAGCCATCACGTCGTCTGGATTTCTTCCGGCGATAAACTGGCGTGCCATTCCAGAAACGTTCCAGCGCAGGAGTGGCCCGCTCACCCACGGAACAATGCGTGCCAGCCGAACGCCAGCATCAACAAGCGGACCAAAACCGTTATCGGAGAAATATTCATCGAGATGCTCAATAATTTCACTGGAGCCGCGCAGCGAGGGCAAGACATCGACAAACCGAAACAGTTGCACCTTGAACTGCTCGTCGCGCATGGAGAGCGCCATTAATCGCTGATACAATCCCGCCTTGCTGAAAAGCGGCTCTGGATGCTTATCGACCAGCTCGAAGATGCGGCTGCCGCGCCGCTCAATTTCGTTTTGGACGGCCGTCATTTACGAAACTAGTCCGCCGCTGTGCGTTAGGCAAAACGGACCCGGCGGGTTTTCGGCGCGTAAAATATTTTCTTAGGGGATACGCTCACTTGGCCGCCTCTATTCGAAAATAAGAATGAAACTGCTGCACGCGATTTGAAGAGCAAATCGAACGAGATTTGCCTGGCAGAGTTCGGAGGCCCAGGGCTCTGAGCTGTCAGGCAATCTCTTTTGTGTTGATTGATCCGGCGCAAAAACTCGCGTAGCAAACAAGCGAGATGATCGTGGAGCGCCATGAATTTGCGAGCGATAACGTCGCACCGATTTGCCCGGAGGCCTGGGCCGCATTGCAGGAAGCCAATTTGCAGTACGCGCCATCCTACGGCGAGGACCGCTGGACTGCGCGTGTGTGCGATCGAATCCGTGAAATCTTTGAGACCGACTGCGATGTTTATTTTGTTTTCACCGGCACAGGGGCGAACGCGCTGGCGCTTGCGCAGCTGTGCAAGCCGTTCCAGAGCGTGATTTGTCATCAGCATTCTCACATTCAGACCGACGAATGCGGCGCGCCTGAATTTTTCACAGGAGGATCAAAACTGCTTTTGGTCGGCGGCGCCGATGGGAAAATCGACGCTGGCCAGGTCAAAGCGCTGCTTACCCGCCCGAACGAGTTGCATTCGCACAAGCCGGCCGCGATCAGCATTGCGCAAGCGACCGAGTTCGGAACAGTGTATAGGCGCGACGAAATTGCGGCCATCGTCGATTTGGCGCGCGCGCACCAACTGTTCCTCCACATGGACGGCGCCCGTTTCGCCAACGCAATCGCATCGCTTAACTGCGCGCCCAAAGCGATCACGTGGAAGGTTGGAGTTGACGTCCTTTGTTTTGGAGGGACAAAAAATGGGGCGACTGCCGGCGAGTTGGTGATTTTTTTCGATAGGAAGATTTCACGCGAGTTTGACTATCGAGCGAAACAGGCCGGGCACCTCGGATCGAAGATGCGTTTTCTCGCTGCCCAGTGGCTGGGGCTCTTAAACAGAGACGCCTGGCTACGGAACGCGCAGCATGCAAATCGGGCGGCGGGCGGGCTTGCGACTCGTCTCCGAATGGAAGCAGGAATCGAGAGCGTATTTCCAGTCGACGCAAACGCAGTCTTTGTGGCGATGGATGAGCGACTCGCCAGCGGTCTCCACGCTCGCGGCTGGCGTTTTTATAAATTTATTGAGCCCGACGTTTATCGTCTGATGTGTTCATGGTCGACAACCGGGGAGCAGATCTCAGGTCTGCTTGCTGATATTGTGGCGATTAAATGATTGAACAGATCGCGATGGCGGCGCATCTGTAACAGACGAAATGAACATAATGGAACGAGCTTTGCTCATTGCGGCGGTCTTACTTGCTGGATGTGGAACCACCCGCAACGTCGCAGTGACTTCTTACCATGTAACCCGCGACGTTGCCGTCGGCTCGTATCGGGTCGCTACTGCGCCGGTGCATTACGCCCTAAAGGGACGTGGTGAACCAAAGATGGTTGGAACCACAGAGGCAGCGTCATCGGATGTCACGGAGCCTGGTCAACCCGTTTCAACGTCGGAGGTCGCGGCGGCGCCCCGGCGCCGCTCGAAGCACCAGGCAGAAAGCAGTCAAAGCTCGGCCAGAACAACTTCGCAGGTGGCTCGCAGCGAAACAACACAGACAAATCCAAAATCGTCATCTGCGCAGGCTTCATATCCGCAGACGCAATTGCCGACTGCCAAAGCGGTGCCTGACAAGCCTGGGTATGTGTTCAGCCCCTTTGATTCCAGCGGAAGATACGTCGATGTGAGCGGTTACGCGTCCGGAACCAAAGTGAAAGATCCGTGGACCGATAAGATTTTTATCGTTCCGTAAGTTGCGGAACGCCCCGGCGGTGGCCTCCCTACCGTTGCCGTACAGTCTGCGGAATGTTACCTACTAGCATGAGAGTGCCATCGCGATTTGCGGCTTGGTGGCTTTTCTGCTGGTTGATTGTTGCCACCGTGCCGCACGGCCTCGGCCAGACGTATCAAGGAAAACAACTCGTCAAAGCGGAACTCCTGGCCGACGCGAGCGCGATTGTGCCCGGAAAGGCGTTTACTGTCGGGTTGCTGCTGCGAATGGCTCCAGGCTGGCACACTTACTGGAAATTTTCTGGTGACGCCGGTCTTCCGACAGAATTGAAATGGAAGCTGCCACAGGGCTGGAAAATCGGTGAGATTCAATGGCCGATTCCACTGAAGACGATCGACCCCGGTGATATTGAAACTTACGGATACGAAAACGAAGTCCTGCTCACACAGGAAATCACGCCATCGTCGAAGATTGACGAGTCATCTGTCAAACTTTCTGCGGAGGCAAACTGGCTTGTCTGCGAGAAAATCTGCATTCCTGGGGGTGAAACGTTACAGTTGGAGTTGCCGATATCGACAACCAGCCAGCCAGCGAACACGGAGCTCTTTGCGCGTTATCGCCGTTTGTTGCCGCAAAACTGGCCGGGAGCGGACGCTGCGACTGCCGAATGGAGTCGAGCTGGATTTGATCTTCGGCTAAAAGTCGCAAGCGTCCCGCTCGCAAATTATCCCGCAGTCGATTTTTTTCCGTTACCGGAGCAGGGCACTGTGGTCGGTCATCCAACGATCGAGTCACGCAACAAAAATCAAATTCTGTTCCGCATTCCGATTGAATCGTCAGGAAAGAGTGTGTCGGCCATGGCGGGCCTTGTCGTTTTTTTCCATCAGCCAAACGGCGATGATCGGGCAGCGTGGCAGATTACACCTCCGTCGATTGTTTCGGCGGCTCATCCTGCGCCTGTGCGAGGCATCTTCACTTTTCTACTCTTTGGTTTTCTCGGCGGCATCATCTTGAACCTGATGCCGTGCGTCTTGCCGGTGATCTCGCTGAAGATTTTCGGATTTATTCAACAAGCGGGCCAGAGTCGGCAGAAAATCTTACGGAGCGGCATCGCTTTTGCGCTGGGCATTTTTTCGTGGTTCATCGCACTTGCGCTGCTGCTGATCGCACTCAAAGCCGCGGGGCGCGACGTAACCTGGGGCGGATTTCAATTTACCAACGCCTATTTCGTTCTCGCGCTGAGCGTGATTGTCCTCGTATTCGCCCTGAATCTCTTCGGTGTGTTCGAAATTTCTTTGCCGCAAAGCATGACTCGCGGCTTGCTCTCGACAACCGAGCGCAAAGACGATCTCGGCTCATTTTTCCAAGGCGTGTTCGCCACAGTGCTGGCCACACCTTGCACTGCACCATTTCTCGGCACCGCGCTTGGGTTCGCGTTTTCACAGTCGCCCCCCATCATTTTGGCGATGTTCGTGGCAATCGCCGCCGGTATGAGTGCGCCTTATCTGCTTTTGAGCGCTCAACCCGCCTGGCTGCGGTTTCTGCCAAAGCCCGGCTCCTGGATGATGCATGTCAAACAATTCATGGGTTTTCTGCTGCTGGCGACGCTGCTCTTTCTCCTTTACGTGCTCGGCGCCCAGCGTGGTCTGGAAGGAGCGATTTGGGCCAGCTCTTTCCTGCTGGTAATCAGTGTCGCGTGCTGGATAAAAGGCGCGTTTGTTGTGCCAACAGCATCCGCCGCGAAGCGAAGTGTAGCGGTCGTGTTAATGCTCGTGCTCGTGTTCGCGAGTGGCGTTTATTTCATCGGCGACAAATTTTACTCTGCTAGCGTCGCTGCCACCGATTCACGACTTCGAGGCGATTGGCAGGCGTTCGCGCCCGATCGGTTGCAAGCAGAATTGGAACGAGGCCATCCGGTGTTTGTCGATTTCACCGCCGCGTGGTGCCTTACCTGCAAGTTCAACGAGGCCAACGTTCTTGAAAGTCAGGAGGTGCGGGAAGCATTTCAACGTCGCGGCGTCGTGAAACTAAGAGCCGACTGGACCAACGGCGATCCGGTCATCACAAAATTGTTGCAACAATTCGGGCGGCCTGGCGTGCCGCTGTACGTGCTTTATCCCGGGAAAAGCGAAGAGCCAATAGTCTTTCCGGAGTTGTTGACCAAAAGCATGGTCCTGGAAAAACTCGACATCGCCGCGCGCAAAGTCGCTTCGCAATAGACAATGCCTCAGATTTTTGTAAGCACCGGCGTGAATGCGCCGGCGTAGAGAGTACGGGTTATAAAGGCCGGTAAGTTTCCTCGAATGCGAGCTGAGTCACATTTGAAATTCTTCCGGCCATTGCCAATGTCTTACTCGTGGGAAAATTGAACCATCTCAGAAACTATGTTTTCTAATGAATCTATGAACATGAAAATCACATTAACCGTTCTTACATCAATGATCGCTATCGCGGCCTTTGCCTTGGAGCCGCCGGCAGTGGGCAGCGCTGCTCCGGGTTTTTCGCTCCCGGATGCAAAGGGCCAGACGCACTCGCTTTCGCAATACAAGGGTAAATACGTCGTGCTCGAATGGTTTAATCCGGAATGCCCATTTGTGAAGAAGCATTACGGCAGCGGCAACATGCAAAAGTTGCAGGATCAATACACGAGCAAAGGAGTGGTCTGGCTGACCATTGATTCCAACGCGCCCGGTACGGAAGGCAACATCACGCCGGAACAGGCGCAGAAGATCAGTGCATCGTGGAAGACGCATGAGACCGCATTGCTGCTCGATCCGGACGGCAAAGTCGGTCGCGCTTATGGCGCCAAAAACACGCCCAACATGGTAATAATTAATCCCGAAGGGAAAATCGCCTACGAAGGCGCGATCGACAGCAAAGCGTCGCCAAATCCGGCGGATATTCCCAGTTCTACCAACTATGTTAAGGCGGCGTTAGATGAATCGTTGGCAGGCAAATCTGTCAGCACGCCGCAAACCAAACCATACGGTTGCTCGGTCAAATACAAATCCTCGTAGACTTGTAGCGGGTGTGTAGCCTGCAAAAAGCGTTGTGAGCGGCGGTCGGGCACGACCGCCGCTTTTGTTTACATTTGGCGATCGTGAATATTTCCGGCGAATTCAGAGCATTCGCGACTAGGAACGAAAGCCTCCTGGTTCTGCTACTCTGTTTCCTTGCGGCTCTTCGCGTATTAATTTTGTCAGCCGCCTTTCCGTTTTTTAGCAACATTGATGAAGACCTGCATTTCGACCTAATCACGCAGTATTCGGGGGGACGTTTGCCGCGCGCTTTCGAGCCTCTCAAGGAAGAGAGTCTCAGCTGGATTGTTCCGTACGCCTCACCGGAGTTCCTGTTCACTTCAGATCAGTTTCCGGGCGCAAAATTCCCGCCGCCTTTATGGAAGATGTCTGGCCCCGGAGTTGAGCCGGAGATTGCGGCGACAAGAGCTGCGTGGACCAGCGAAATCAATTTCGAATCCTCTCAGCCGCCACTTTATTACATAATTGCGAGTCTTTGGTGGTGGATTGGAAAGCACATCGGGCTCGCTGGAATCCAATCCTTGTACTGGATTCGCTTCCTGAATGTTCCGCTAATCGCGATCGTGGTTTGGTTGGGCTACATGGCTGCGCGCATAATCGCACCCGAACGCTTGGATGTACATATCGGCGTGCCGCTTCTGCTGGCTTTCATTCCTCAAAATGTGTTTTATGCGATGAACAATGATGTCCTGTCGCCCGTCTGCTTTGGTGCGTTGTTTGTGTGCCTGCTGCAATGGTTGCGAACGAACGCGCCAGGTTTCTTGCTGGGAGCATCCACCGGTTTGACGATCGCAGCCACGTACCTGACAAAGCTCTCGAATTTGCCGCTTATTGCAGTCGCGCTGGTCGTGGTCTTTGCAAGATTGTTGCCGATGATCCGGCGCGTGCCGCGCAGTGGCATGATAATGCTTGGAGCAGTTGTGATCTGTGCTGCAATTCCGGTTTGCAGTTGGATGCTATGGACGAAGCATCAGTTTGGTGACGTGACCGGATCAACAGCGAAAATTGCTTTGCTCGGCTGGACACGAAAACCGTTTACGGATTGGTGGCACCATCCGATTTTTACAGTGCAAGGTTTTTGGATGTTCTGGAGAGACCTCGTTACGAGTTTCTGGCGGGGAGAGGTTAAATGGCACGGACAAATGTTACGTTGGCCGATGGCCGACAGATTCTATGCAATTTCCTCTCTGGCACTGCTTCTCGCGGCAGTGATTGGATTGCGAAAGAACAGCGGCTTTTCCACGTTTCAACGGCAGGCAATTGGAATTGCCGTGTTAAGCTTCATCGTATCTGTTGGATTCATGGCGTTACTTTCAATCCAGTTCGATTTTGGCAACTGCATTAATCCCTCACGGACGCATCCCTACTTCACGTCAGGTCGATTGCTGAGTGGCGCGCTCATTCCCTTCGCTTTGTTGTACGTCTATGGCATTGCATTTCTATTCCGCTGGTCGAGGAGCTCGCTGTTGCCGCTGGCGGCGATCATCGGAGTAGTCGTACTTGTGACTGGATCAGAAATTCTTACGACGCGCGCCGTCTTTTCTAGCGAGCACAACTGGTTCCATCTCTAGCGCTCTCGGCGCGAGTTTGCAGACACATCTCATGCGAGGCTACACCGGTCAGCCTCGGACCGGGGAAAGCCGGAATAGCAAGCGCAAGACTGGCATCGGGATTAGTCGACTCACAAACATTGCAAACTTCATTACAAATCCAGGAATCACCATTGGCCGGTCTGCTTCCAGCGCTGCGAGCCCTTCGCGCACGACTTGTTCGGTCGAGACTTGAAGAAAATCAGGACCTGGTCCCGGTTTCACTTTGCGGCCAGGTCGGTTTGCAACTTCCTGGAACTCCGTGTGCACAGGACCCGGGCACAGAGCGCATACGCTCACGCCTGTGCCTCGGAGTTCAGCCCGAAGCGCTTCAGACAAGCTTGTCACATACGCTTTGGTAGCGGCATAAACGGCGTCGCCAGGAATCGGAAGAAAACCAGCCGACGAACTAACATTTAGGATCCCGCCGCGCCGTTTGGCGATCATCTGCGGAAGCAAATGGCGAGCGATTGAAGTAAGCGCCACCACGTTGACCAACAGCATTTGCTCGTCGCGAGTCGGGTCGCTTGTTGCGAAGAGCCCGGCGTCGCCGAGTCCGGCATTATTAATCAGAAGATCGACATCTACCTGGTCGCGATTGAGCGACTCCATCAACTCCTTCAATTGGGCAAGATTAGCGAGATCGACGGTTCGAATCTGAACATCAAGCTTTGGATGCTGCTGTTGCAGTTCATCACGCAGCTCGGTCAATCTTTCCTCACGTCGCGCGACCAAAATCATAGAGCGCGCACGTCCGGCGAGTTGCCGGGCAAATTCGCGGCCGATCCCGGCGGAAGCTCCAGTGATGAGAGCGTTACAATCGTCGAGTTTCATGTCAGCTGTAGCCGAGGGCGTTGACCTTGGCCTTTGGTGAGCTGCCGTGCTTTTGATTACCGCGGTCAGCGCCCGCGGCTACAACGGCGCTGCGACGTGGCAAATGCAAGCCTTCTAGTTCCCGTTTCGTGAGTACACGCCAATGCCCTCGCGGCAGATCGGCAAGCCGGAGATTTCCGACTCGGACACGGCTAAGATGTTTGACGCGGTACCCAGGAGCTTCAAACATGCGGCGAATCTGGCGATTAATTCCCTGACGCAACACAACGCGCAAGTGCGTCGGCGAGACGGAGTGCAATCGCACGATTTTGGCTCGCTCACCGTCTAGAAAGATTCCGCGGAGCAATTTCTGCGCGAGTGCCGGGTCCCATGGCCCATCCAGCGTCACCTCATATTCCTTGTCGATTTTGTAACGCGGGTGGGTGAGCCGCTGTGCCAGTTCGCCATCATTTGTGAGAAGAAGCAGACCTTCAGTTTGCGCGTCCAGACGCCCGATGTTGAAGAGCTTGGAAAATTTTTTCGGAAGCAGATCAAACACCGTGTCGCGCGCGTGCCGATCTCTTCGGGTGGACACAAAGCCGGCAGGCTTGTGCAACATGATTGTTAACGGTGGAGCAACGCGAAGAAGTTTACCGTCGACTTTGACGTAATCGCGCCGGCCGGGTTGTGCGCTGAAGTCTGTGCAGATTTTACCGTTGATGGTGACACGACCCGCCGCTACCAACTTGTCACAATATCGCCGCGACCCAACGCCGGCAGCGGCGAGGAAACGGTTCAAGCGCACAATGTGATTCGTAATTCGTTAAATCGTGAATCGTCGCGCCGATTTAACGATGTATCGATTCAACGATTGCGACTTACACGTCGGGCTTCGTTTTTGGCAGGCCAATGACTTTGCTGTCTTTTTTCCACTGGCCGCGCTTCTTCAGAAGCTCGACACGTTCGAAGCGTTTCAGCACATTTCGCCTCGCGGCAATGGTGCTCGCCCCTTTTAAACTGCGGTGTTGTGACATGGGTGCGCGTAAAACGTTAAATTCTTTACAAGAGTTAGAACGGAAATGAGGCGCCAAATTAAGCCAGCCGAAGAGTATTTCAAGGAACGGCCGTCTTCCTTTGGAACTTTTCAGTCAACCAACTCCGAATGACCCGATGCACTTCTAGAGTTGATTACTAAGCACGATGTGCGTCCCCGACATGATAACCTGGTGATAAACGTGAAACCGGCTGGTCAATAGCTGTTTCCAGTAATCCGCCCGGCTTAGCTCCACAATGAGATAAACCGCATCGGGTTGAGCCCACTTCTCCAACACCGCCTCTTCATCTACGAAAATATCGATCGAGGGTCTCCCGATCGGCGCGGTTCTCTGGCGGTTTTGATTAACAAGGAGAAACTTGCGGTTCAGATAAAAAACAAGGCTACTGCTGTCGTCGAAGGACCCTTCAAAAATCGCATCGCCTCCTGCATCGAGGCGCGGATTTAGATATCGCGCTACGTCGGCGAGCGAGAAATAAGGCGCGGTTCGCGCGACCCCTTCCATCATGCTAAGTCCGCTGGGAAGCATCGCTGCAGCCAACGTAACGGCAGCGAGTCTCTCACGGCCTTTGAAAACAAAATAGAGCGCCACGAGTGAGAAGAGCAGAAGCGATACCCCCGTGGTCACGAACACCGGTCGAATTACAACCCACGTTGACATCGGCATCTCATGTAATGCCCTCCATGCCGTCCACCGTTCGTCCATCGTCCCCCAGTTTCTGTTTACAGGGTGCGCGGCACCGTTAAGGAAGAATACCGCCATCACACTCATCAGTCCGATGAGACCCACGACGATTACTCCCGCGGCGCGTAGCCTCAGAGACATGCGGTCCCATGCAACGGCCGCCCACAGCGCAAGGGCGCTCCACATACTCATCGAATAATAATCCTGTCGTTGCCCCAAAAAGAGCAGCGGCACAAAAATAACGGCCATCCAACAGAGCGGCAACGCATCAGCGAAATTGATCTCATGCGGCCGCATCACGCGGCGCCAGCCGAAAATTGTGCCGGGGAGCAGTGCGATGGACCACGGAAACCACCAGGCCAAATGCAGGACGAGAAATTGGTACGCAGGCATTCCCTTATAATCATGTGTCTCGTCGGACAGCCCGCGCAGATGACCCCACCATTCAGAGCTGATCAGATACCGAAAATAACCGGGAAAATGGCGTTCCGCCCAAATATGCCAGGGAGCGACAATCAATAGAAAGACCACCAGATATTCCCATCGCAAAAGCGCGCGAAATCGCACCCGCGCTTCGCGATAGAACATTGAAAGCAAAACAAGAATCGCCGCCGGATAAACGACACCGAGTAAACCCTTGGTCAAACAAGCAAAGGCCGAGCAAATCCAAAAGCCAGCGAACCACACTCGCCGGTGACGCCGACGCTGATAACCGCAAACCGCGCAGAAAATCGCGCCCGCGATGAATGCGCTGACGAGCGGTTCGGGCATTACAATGCGCGCGAGCAGAAATGTGCCGCAGAAGCTGAGATAAATCAGACCGGCAATGAAGCCGCGCCAGTAATCAGTGAGCTTTTCCCCAATGAGAAAAATCAAGGCAACCAGGGCGACGACCGCGAGCGCGACCGGGAGCCGGGCGGCTGCGGCCTTTATGCCGAAAAGCTTTAAGGAGATAATAATGAGCCAGTAGAGCAACGGCGGTTTTTGCAAGCGCGGGACGCCGTCGTTTGTGGGCAGAAGCCATTGATGGCTTTCGACCATTTCGCGGGCGGCCCCCGCATATTGCCCTTCCGTCTCGCTGTACAAATCGCCACTGCCAATCGTGCCCACTTGCAACAGCGCCGCTAAAGCAACTAGAATCGCCAACAATGCATGACGCGTCGGCGGCGGAGGCAGCACCGGCGGCTCGAGCAGAGTTTCTTCGACCGTTAAGGTTCGTGCGCCTGCGGTCATTCGATGCGTTCTTCGCCGGAAACAATTCCGATTTGACATTCGCCTTTGGCATACTGCGCGGAGTCGGTTTTCCGATATTCCTGCCAATGATTGGGCAAACGCAGCAATTTCGCCGATGGCATCTCGACCAGTGCGAGCATCTGTCGGCACGTCGCGATCAACATGTTGTCCTGCGCTCGTGTAATTCGAAATCCGCACCAGAACCGCACGTGTTCGACCTGATCGAGCCAGCCTTCAATTACCAGTCGATCTCCGAGTTTGGCTGCGCGGCGATAATCAATCTCGGTGCGTACCACGACGGGGTACGTTTGCTTTTCGGCCATTTCCGCGAGCCCGAGGCCTAGTTCCTCGGCCAGATGTGTGCGCGCGATCTCAACTAAGCGCAGATAAGCGATATTAGAGACCACGCCTCCGCAATCGGTATCGAAAAACATCACTTGCACATCTGTCCGGATTCGCGGGGCAGCCATAGTATGTGTTCAAGTGTCACATTGACGTTTTTCGCCCAGAATCGAAAGCACTGCATCAGCCGCTTCCTGGGTGCTGACCGCCTTCATGCAGCGGAAATCAATTGGGCATTCACGGAGAAAACAGGGGCTGCATTCGACATGATGCCTAAGGACTATGTGGCCGTTTCCAAGCGGCCCAGTCAGACGCGGCTCAGTGGAACCAAAAATGGCGATCACGGGAACGCCGAGTAAAGAGGCTAGGTGCATCGTGCCGGTATCGTTTGTTAGCACTAGACGGCATTCCCGCAGTTCGTCGATGAGTTGATCGAGCGTGGTACGGCCGATCCGATTGACACAATGGTCGCCGATCGCTGCCACGATCCGATCGCCTAATTCCGCCTCCTTCTTCGTTCCGAACAAGATCCATTGCGCCGATGATCCTGCGCTAATTTTCGCGGCGGCCTCGGCGAATCGCTCCGGTAACCACCGTTTCGCAGGGCCGTATTCTGCTCCCGGGCAAAGGCCAATTTTGCGCGCCTGATGCGCAATAGCAGGTGCGGCATTGGTGGTTGGAGCTTGAATGCTTGATGTCTCTGCTCCGCATTCGCGCGCGATCCGAAGAAATCGAAGCGAATGGTGTTCAAGTGGAGCAGGTTTTCGCGGCTGGGCCACGGTCTGATTCACTAGCCATCTCCTCCAGTGCCCGCGGTAGCCGACCCTGCGCGAAATTCCGCTCAGCCACGATTCAAGGGCAACGCGCAACGAATTTGGAAAGAGAATCGCAACCTCGAAAGCCGGCTGTCGCTTGAGCAACGAAACAACCGGGAAAAGCGAATCATTCAGCAATGGAATGATCGCATCCACTTCAGAAATGAGCTTCCACATCGGCGCAATCTTCTCCGGTGCGGCGATTGTGACGTGAGCGTCGGGACGGCTGTGCTTGATCGCGCGGACTGCCGGCACACTCATCACAGCGTCGCCCAGCCAGTTGCTCGAACGGATGAGAATTCGAAATGGCTTGAGGTCGTTAGGTGAAACTCCCGCCGGCAGGTGGACGCCGCGTTTGTATCGGGCGAGAAGAAAATTCGGCTGGGGCGTTTTCCAGCGATTATGCACCCAAAACCAATCTTCTGGTGCGACGCGAATTTGGTGCTCGATAATCTCGTTAATTTTCGACGTGAGGTCTGCAACAGAAGCACCAGTTCGGTCGAAGCGCTCGCTGAATACCATACGCCAGCGCGCTGGACCCGTTGTGTAGACCGCAGCTGCGATCACCGCCGCTCGCGTGCGCTTTGCAAGCAAAGCAGGTAGAGGCGAAGTGGAAGCCAATCGTCCAAAAAACGGCGTCCAAAGTCCATGGTCGCCAGCATGTTGATCCGACAAAACGCCGACGCCGCCGCCGGAGCGGAGCAAATCAATGACTGGCTGGAATCCGGCCTGGCGATCGAACAATTCCAAGCCCGTTTGGCTGCGCGTCCGCCGAACATGCTCGTCAATGTAAGGATTGCCAAGTTTCTGATAAACGCTCGCGTTTCGTACAAACCCGACAAAATTCGGCATCAATTGCGCAAATAATTCCCATGTTCCCAGATGGCTCAACACGAGCACCACGGGAACACCCACGCGAAATTCGCGGGCCATCGCCTCAATATTTTCAACCGTAACGCGTTCGAGGATCTTGTTAGGCGGCATTGCCGTGAGTTTTACGCTGCAGAGCAGGTTAGCCCCGAGGAGCTGAAAATGCCTGCGTACGAGACGACGCAATTCGCGCGTAGACTTTTCGTTGCCAAAGGCAATCGCGACATTGCGTTGTGCCAGCCGCCGATATTTCCCTGAAGCGAGCCACGCGCACAAGCCGAGAAATTGCCCAACATCAAACAGAAACCGCAACGGCAGCGCGGCGGCAATAGCCGAGCCCGCGCGATAAAGAAGGTAAACGACAAAGTCGAGCATTACGGAGCCGGCAGTATCGCAGTGTGGCGGCGGCAGGGTAGATTTGCCTGTGACGTGCTTCAACCAATATAATGTGGACGGTGCCGCCAGCAGTTCACTCTTCTTTCAATTCTGATTTCGCGCGCGAGATCACGCGGAGGTTCGAGCATGGCCGATTCCTCATCATCGGAGGGAATGCTGAGAAACTGAAGTCCCAATTTACCGGAGCGGAAAGAGAAGCCGAGGCATGGACGTATGACGATCTGGCTTCAAAGGTCAGTCGAGGCGGAGATAAAGCCGCCTTTGAAACCGCGGTTTGGCTTTATCCATCGGCACAAAATGACGACGGCACGGTGGCGGACGCGCTCTCTCGCTGTGCAGACGCCATTATTTTACTGCCTTGCCCCGGCACCGACCCCGCAACGCGCCGTCCGCAACTTGTTAAGTGTTTTGGCCGCTTCGGATTTGTGCCCGATTACGAATGCGACCTGATCGACCTGGATACGGGAGCAGTATGCCTTCGGCGTCAACCGAGCAAAGAACCCGGCGAGCTGGTACCCCCTGTGGAGAGGACATTTGCCAGGCTCAATAGCCAACTGGGCGCTTTGCGGCGAACCCTTGAAATCCGCGGCTCCGAGTTGGAAGGAGCACAGCGCCACATCGCTGCACTCGAGGAAAAGCTGCTGAAACTAAGGGAATACCGGCGAGAGCTAAGATCACTAAAAGAGCAGAGACAAACGCTACGCAAATCCGCCGAACGCAGGATCGGGCAAATTTTACTTGCGCCGTATCGCCTTCCAGAAAAACTGGCAAAAGCAGCTTGGAAAAAGCTTCACGGGGACAGGCGAAGGTCCAGGGAGTCTACTGCACGAAGCGAATACCAGAAATGGCTCGAGGAACACAGTGCGAGCGCAAAGGATGTGAAGCGGATGCGGGAGGAGGCGCGCACGTTCGCCTCACGGCCGGTGATCAGCTTTATTACGCCAGTTTTTAATACATCTGTACAGCGACTTGAGGAAGCCGTTGAATCAGTGCTCGCACAAGCATATGAAAACTGGGAGCTCGCGCTCGTCGACGATGGATCGACCGACGGCGACTTGCTGCGTACGCTGCCTCGCCTTGCTGCGCACGACCGGCGCATCGTCCTGGCAAAACTTGAAGGACACGAGGGTATCTCGGGGGCGTCAAATCGTGGACTCGCGCTTGCCCACGGAGAGTGGGTCACTTTTCTCGATCATGACGATGTTCTCGAGCCGGATGCACTTTTCCAGGTTGTGAAGCTTTTGCAGCAGCATCCCGATGCCGATCTGATTTATTCTGACGAAGACAAGCTCGGCGATGACGGTTTTGAGGCGCCTCTATTCAAGCCAGACTGGTCCCCAGATTTGTTTCTCTCCTGTAATTATCTCGGTCACCTAACCGCAGTGCGGCGCGATATTGTGCAGAAAGCGGGCGGGTTCCGTTCACAATTCGACAGCGCACAGGATTACGATCTGCTCTTTCGCGTCGTCGAGCAGACCAACCGAATCCACCATATTCCGCGCGTGCTATATCACTGGCGACGAAGTGAAAGTTCCAGCGCGATAAGCGTTCGGCAAAAACCGGAACAGCTGGAAGCCACACGACTTGCAATTCAAGGTCACCTGAAGCGTCGCGGCGAGCGGGCCTATGTTGCGGTAGACTGGCGCACTCACACATTCTGTGTCAGGCGCGAGCTGTCGGAGACAAGGAAAATTTCTGTGATCGTCAGCAGTTGCCACGGCCCGGACTCGCTCGAGCGGTGCATCGGAAGTCTAACGAGCAAGACGAGCTATCCCAACTACGAGATTGTCTTCGTTCACGGCGACGGATTCCCGCACGCGGCCACTCATTTACATCGTTTGCTTTATTTCTCCGGGGCGGACAACGTCTCGGCAGCCAAAAATTTCGCGGTAAATAACACCGACAGTTCGTGGATTCTGTTCCTTGATGACACCATCGAAATCATCGAACCGGACTGGCTCACGATCATGGCTGAGCATGTCCAGCGTCCTGAAGTTGGCGCGATAGGAGCACAGCTTCTAAACTCGACCGGCGGAGTTGAGCAGGCCGGAATCGTTATTGGCGTTAACAAGATTGCGCAGCCGGCTTTTCACGGTTTCCCGGCGGAACAACCCGGTGTTAATCGCCAGTTGCGGGTGACACGCAACTGTAGCGCGGTGTCGAGCGCGTGTATGCTCACGCGGCGCGAGGTTTTTCAGGAGGTGGGAGGATTCGACGAAAACCTGTCAGGCTCGCTGGCCGACGTCGATCTTTGTCTGAAAATGAGGCGTGCAGGTTATCTGATTGTTTACACTCCTTTTGTAAAACTCTATTGGCATGACACGCGGCCTGGCAGAAGCGACATGGCTGGGGAGGCGATTATGGAGCAGCGTTGGGCCGGCGTTCTGCAGCGCGATCCTTATTACAATCCAAATCTTTCTCGCGAACGCGCCGATTTCTCGCTAGGCAAATAGCGCCGCCGAATTGAAAAAGATGACCAAGCGCGAAGAAAATCTCTGGCAGGGTATCGACGCCAGTGCTCGAGACGATCTCAACACCCGTGACTATCGCACCGCGTCTTTCGCTCAAGAGCTTTCGCAACGAGGCCTGGAGGCGAGCGAACTTGTCGCCGCGGACCGAAACCAGCGCGACGTTAAGGAAGCCTGGATCCCAGGCGTGGAAATTTTTGCTCGAAAAATTCATGCGCAGCGTCACCGCGGATTGTTTGGCGAATTTGTGCGACGCGATGAAGGGATTCTCGCGCGGATTTGCCTGTGGCCGAAGCAATGGTCAGCAGCGCGGATGTTTGCAAACACGGCAAAAGGTTTCCATGTGCATCCGCCGAGCATTCCAAAGGGCGGGGTTGCGGCGGATTGGTTGCGCCGCGTGTTTATCGACGAACCGCAGAATTACTCGCTACGCCGTTATGACGATGAGCAATGGGACGTGATGTTTTTTTTGCAGGGGCGCGTTGAGATAATTTTATGCAATATCCGCGCAGGGTTTCCAAGGCGAGTAATGCGATTCTTTGTCGATGGCGATAATTATCGCAGCAACAACAACGTCGGGATCGTAATTCCACCGGGCGTAGCGCACGCGATCCGTGCTGAAGGCACAGAAGATGTGATCTTGGTTTACGGAACAAGCACCGTTTTTCATCCCGAGTTCGAGGGACGCATCGCAAGCGAAGTCGAGAGTGCAGAATTACCGGAATCCTGGCGGAGATTTTTAGATAGGAGCGATTGACCTCAATCGCCACGGGCAGTTCCGGTGAACCGCCCCTACCTTTGTCTAATGAAGCGAAGCTTCGATCCGGCCGTGTTGGAAATCATGGATCGGCCGCAGCCGGTTTCGGCTGAGTTGGAGCGCGATCTGGAACTCCTTAGGCAACTCAATCGATGGTTCGGCAGCCATCGTCTTGTTTTGAATTTCATGCGTCGCTGGATCAAGCCGGACACTCGCACCCGTATTGTCGATCTCGCCACCGGATCCGGCGACATTCCGCGATTGATTGCGAATTACGCTCGGGAGGTTGGCGCGCGGTTGGAGATTGATGCTTTAGATCGACAGACGGCAACGTTGGAAATCGCCAAGAGATTGAGCACCAGCTACCGGGAAATTCACTATCGCGAAGCGGACCTTCTCGAATGGAATTCCGTGGAACCATACGACATCGCGCTCTGCACGCTTGCGCTTCATCATTTCAGCGATGAAGATGCGGTCAGCGTGTTGCGACGATGTCGCGAGTTGTCCCGGAAATTTGTTCTGGTGTCGGACCTGCGGCGGGGATTTCTCCTTCAGACTGGCGTTTATCTTTTGACCGCCCTGATTTTTCGTGAACCCATGACACGCCATGACGCCCGACTCTCTGCGGTGCGCGCATTCTCATTCGGCGAAATGCACGATCTCGCGGTGCGCGCCGCTTGGAAGGACTTTGGCCACAAAAAATTTCGATTCGCGCGGCAGGCAATTTGGCTGGAATGAATTTCTGTTAAGCGAACTGCGGGTTGGGATTCGTGCGCCGATAATGATGTCTTGAAAACCTGCTCTGCAAGAGTAATGGAGTGAGTCACACAAGACGAAGGGCGATTTATGCCACTGCTGAAACCTGATCCCACGTTTTACCCCTCGCCAAGGCTGGCGATGCAGGCCCCTCCGGAAAAGTACGCCTTCGTCGCGGCGCTCAATCCTCCCGGCAGCAAACTCAACGACGCGCTGTTGGTCATCGATGTTGATCCTGGCTCGCGGACCTACGGCCAGCGTGTCGGTGAAGTCAAGATGCCGGAGTTTGGCGATGAGCTACATCATTTTGGTTGGAACGCGTGCAGCTCGGCGCTCTGCCCGTATGCGCCGCATCCGCACGTTGAACGCCGTTACCTTGTCGTGCCGGGACTGCGCTCGTCGCGCATTCACATTATCGACACGAAGCCCAATCCGCGAAAACCGAAGATCGTCAAAGTAATCGAACCGGAAGAAGTTTTTGCACGTGCTTATTATTCGCGTCCGCACACGATTCACTGTGGACCGGAAGGCATTTACGTCAGCGCGCTTGGAGCACCCAATGGCGACGGCCCAGGGGGTATTTTCATGCTCGATTGCGAAACATTCGATATCCTAGGCCAGTGGGAGATGAACCGCGGCCCGCAATTTTTGCACTACGATTTTTGGTGGCATCTGGGGTTCGATACCCTGTTGAGCAGCGAATGGGGCACGCCGAACATGATCGAAAATGGAGTGCAGCCGGACATGCTCCTCGGTAGCAAGTATGGACATCAAATCCATGTTTGGGACCTCCGTCGCCGCCGCCATTTGCAGGCGCTCGACTTGGGCAAGGAGCAGCAAATGGTCCTGGAGATTCGTCCCGCACATGACCCGACCAAAGCATACGGCTTCGTTGGCGTTGTTGTTTCGCTCAAGGATTTGTCGGCCTCGGTCTGGCTATGGCATCGCAATAACGGCGCTTGGGACTTGAAAAAAGTAATCGAGATCCCGGCTGAACCGGCCGACCCCGAGAGGTTGCCGCCATTGCTCAAAGATTTTAAGGCCGTACCTCCGCTTGTGACGGACATCGATTTATCGCTCGACGACAAATTCCTATACGTCTCTTGCTGGGGAACCGGGGAGATGTTGCAGTACGACGTATCCGATCCCTTCAATCCAAAGAAGTCTGGATCGGTGCAGATTGGCGGCATCGTCAATCGCACGCCGCATCCGAAGAAGCCAAACCAGCCGCTCGCTGGCGGCCCGCAAATGGTGGAAGTGAGCCGCGACGGCAAACGAGTCTATTTCACGAACTCGCTTTATGCCGCGTGGGACGAGCAATTCTATCCCGATGGCGTAGACAGTTGGATGGTGAAACTCGACGCCGGTCGCGACGGCGGCGTCACGTTTGACCAAAATTTCTTCCTGGAAAGCAGCGACTATCGAGTTCACCAAGTTCGCCTCGAAGGAGGCGATTCCTCGAGCGATTCGTTTTGTTTTCCGTGAGCGGGCTCTGGCCTTGGCTGGTGCTCTTTGGGCTCGGTCTTTTCCACGGGATCAATCCCGCCATGGGATGGTTATTTGCTGTGGCGCTCGGCTTGCAGGAGCAGAAACGCGCAGGGGTGCTTCGCGCGCTGCCGCCGATCGCGCTGGGGCACGCGCTATCGATTGGAGTTATTATCGCCGCCGTCCTCGCGGCCCGAGTTAGTCTTCCACATCACGCTCTGAGGATCGGCGCCGCAGCGATCCTGTTTGCTTTTGGTTTCTATCGCCTTTTCCGATCCCGTCATCCGAATTGGGTCGGGATGCGAGTCGGTTTTGGCGATTTGACTGTCTGGTCTTTCATCATGGCATCAGCGCACGGCGCAGGATTGATGCTCGTTCCCTTATTCCTAATGTCACCGGATGCAGCCCACGCGCATCACATGGGTTCACACGTCACCATGGAACAGACTTGCGCGTTGGGATTCGCGAATTTCAACGCCCCTTCTTTGCTGACAGCTTCGGTCGCAGTTCACACGTTAGGATATCTTCTCACGACGGCGGGGATCGCGATTTTGGTTTACGAAAAACTTGGGGTCGGCATGTTGCGCCGAGCGTGGTTCAACATTGATTTGGTCTGGATGCTGGCGCTTATGATCACGGGCGCGTTTATCCTTCTCTTTTGATTTGGCACCGCTTCGCCTGATTGAATTTCGTGATTCGCGGACCAGCTGTTAGTTAGATAAAACCTCACTGTATGAAGATTCTGACGACCATCGCAGAGGTGCAGGCTGAGCCGCGGGAAAACCGGAGCGTGGTCGTCCCGACGATGGGCGCCTTGCACAAGGCGCATGGCGAGTTGATCCGCGTGGCGCACGAACACGCTGGCCGCGGTGGCGAGGTGGCGGTGAGCATCTTTGTGAACCCGCTTCAGTTTGAAGCGGGAAGCGATTACGAGCGGTACCCGCGACGCGACGAAGCTGATGAGGAATTTTGTCGAAACGCAGGTGTCGATCTGTTGTTCCGCCCAAGTGTTGCCGAAATGTATGCTGACGATCGTTCGGTATTCGTCGAAGAATGCTCTCTTTCGAAAACGCTGGAGGGAAAGTCGCGTCCCGGACATTTTCGCGGGGTGTGCACGGTCGTCGCCAAGTTGTTCAATGTTCTTGCGTCTGACGCTGCGGTGTTTGGCGAGAAGGATTTTCAGCAGTTGGTGATCGTTCGCCGCATGGTGCGTGATCTCAATTTTGAGATTGAAATCATTTCCGTGCCCACGGTGCGAGAAGACGACGGGTTAGCGTGGAGTTCGCGGAACCAATATTTGAGTGACGAAGAACGCAAGCAGGCAACGGTTTTACACAAGGCATTGCGAAATGCGGCAAGTGCGGGCAAAAAATCTGCCGGAGACATCATCGCTCTTGCGCGGAATGTAATCAACGAAGCGCCACTGGCGCGGATCGATTATGTCGAGGTTGTCGATGTGGAAACTTTGCAGCCGGTCGAAACAGTCGCAGCGAATTCGTTGCTCGCGCTGGCGGTGTTCTTCGGCAAAACTCGTTTGATCGATAATATCCGTCTGGGATGAAGGAGTACGATTTCGTCGTGATCGGCAGCGGCATCGCCGGTCTGAGTTTTGCCTTGAAAGCGGCCAGGCACGGATCGGTAGCTGTCATCACAAAACGCAAGGGCTCTGACACAAACACCGCGTGGGCGCAGGGCGGAATCGCCTGCGTGACGAGCGATGAAGATTCGTTTGAGCTGCACGTGCGCGACACGCTTGAGGCTGGTGCCGGTCTATGTGACGAAGCGGTAGTCCGCACAATTGTGACCGAAGGCCCGGAGCGCATCCGGGAGCTAGCAGAGCTGGGTCTCCAGTTTGACGAGCGCGAGATCCGCGGTCATCGCGAGCTTGACCTGGGCAAAGAGGGTGGTCACTCCAAGCGTCGAGTCCTGCATGTGCAAGATGTAACTGGAAGAGAGATCGAGGAGACTTTGCTGCGCGAGCTGAGCCGACAATCACACGTCCACCTGATGGAAAATCACATGGCGGTGGACTTGCTCACCGCAGCCAAACTCGGTTTTGCCACAGAAGACCGTTGCCTCGGTGTCTATGTCTTGGATGAAAACACCGGAGAAGTGGAAACGATCCGGTCCGATCGCATCGTGCTGGCGACTGGCGGTTGCGGCAAAGTCTATTTGTACACGACGAATCCAGACATCGCGACGGGAGACGGCGTGGCGATGGCGTGGCGCGCAGGCGTGGAGATCGCGAACATGGAGTTTATCCAATTTCATCCCACCTGTTTATTTCACGCCGAAGCGAAATCATTTCTCATTTCAGAAGCGGTGCGCGGCGAGGGCGGCATTTTGCGCAACAATCGCGGCGAAGATTTTATGAAGCGGTATGACGCGCGCGGTTCGCTTGCGCCACGCGATATCGTTGCGCGCGCAATTGACGCTGAGATCAAACGCTCAGGCGAGAAACGTGTTTTTTTGGATATCACACACAGATCTCCGGAATTTATTCGAGAGCGTTTTCCGCACATTTATCAGACATGTCTGCGGTTTGGCATTGACATGTCGAAGCAGGCGATCCCTGTTGTCCCAGCAGCGCATTACCAATGCGGTGGAATTAAAATCGATATCAATGGCGCGACGAGTTTGCCCGGACTGTATGCGGTTGGGGAGGTCGCCTGCACAGGTATGCACGGAGCAAATCGGCTTGCGAGCAACTCGCTGCTGGAAGGTTTGGTCGTAGCAAATCGTGCTGCCGCGGCCGCTGTGCGAGCACGACCAGCTCAGAAACAAAAAATCGCGTTGCCTGAATGGGAATCAGGAAATGTACAGAACGTCGATGAACTGGTCGTGATCTACCACAATTGGGATGAGATCAGGCGCTTAATGTGGGATTACGTGGCAATTGTGCGCACTGACAAGCGACTGCAACGAGCGAGCGCGCGCTTGCGAAATCTCCAGCGCGAGATCCGCGAGTTCTATTGGAATTTCAAAGTATCCGTTGACCTGCTCGAGCTGCGGAATCTCGCGGCAGTCGCAGCCTTGATCGTCGATTCAGCCCTGTCCCGCAAAGAAAGTCGCGGTCTTCATTACACGCTCGATTATCCACAGACGGATGATCGGCACTTCAAGCACGATACGCTACTCAGCCGCGGGTGAGTCCGGCTGAGAATCGCCTTGAAATGTCTCTCGACCCCTTTCGGGGCAGCCCGGCGTGTCCTGAGGAAAATTCGCCTTGCCTAAGGGCGGGGAATCGGATAGAAGGTGGCGGCGTTTGTAATGAGGAGACTTCTTGCGGCTTGTCTCAGTCTGGCAGTTGCTGGCGCCCCGAAAGTCTTCGGGGATGAACAATCTACTTCTCCCTACGCGACGGCGGCAGATTTTGCCAAGTACGCAATGAAATTGCGGGAGCAAGCATTGCTCAAAGTGGAGCCGCAAGTTTTCATTCCTACAAGTTCGCGGCCAGCGATCCAGCGTTACCCGTGGAAAACGAACATCGTCACGACTGTGTTTTGGGTTGGAGAACAGGCCGGAGGCAATAATCCGGTTCCCAATTATAGAAGTTCCTGGGACGCGAATTGGACGAACAACTACGGCGGCTTTGACAATCCCGAACCCTCGGCGCGGCGCAGTTACATCCCGGTCGCGTTCATACCGCGCCAGAATCCCTTTTACTGCGCGCTCCCGTACAACGATGTCACGCATGGCCAGTTTAAGCCAGAAGCACCGCTGGTGATTCCCTGGTTCAAACAGGCCTACTCGGGACCGGGGCAATCGGTGTGCTGGCATCGCTGGCTTACAATTCGGAAAGGCAATCGCACTTGTTATGCGCAATGGGAAGACTGCGGCCCATTTCGCACTGACCATTTTCAATATGTCTTTGGAAATGAGCGTCCCAGGCCGAATCTTAATCATGGTGCCGGGCTCGATGTTTCCCCAGCTGTGCGCGATTACCTGGGACTGGCGCCGACTGACGTGACAGATTGGCAATTCATCGAAGTACGTGATGTACCTCCGGGGCCGTGGCGAAGCTACGGCGAAAATAATCACTTCGTCATTGCGCGTAACAAGAGCGAGCAGCGGGTGGCTGAGCGAAACACTAGCGCCGCGAAGAAATAGGAAGAATCTCTGACTTTGTCATTCTCCTTGAACTAGTCGCGGGGAGAAGATGGCGGAGAGGGAGCGAGTGACGGCGATGGCGATGGAACAGCTTGCATCGGTGCGTTTGCGCCAGGCGGCGGACTTGAATGAGAAGCTTTCGGCACCGCCATGCGAATCAACTCCGATACTGTGACGAATTTGAAGCCCTTGGCCTCTAGCGCGTCAAGAGTAGAGGGCATCGCTTCAATTGTTCCCGGGTGAATATCGTGGGATAACACGATGGAACCTGGCTGCGTCTCTTTAAGAATACGATTGCGGACTACAGCTGGGCCGGGCCGTTTCCAATCATAGGGATCAACGTCCCAAAGAATGACCTGATATCCGAATGCATCATGTATCCAGCGTTTTTCGCGTGCTGTAATCGATCCATAAGGCGGTCGCATTAAAGTGGGACGCTTGCCCGTGGCGTTTCTGATCGCGTCATCGGTTCGCTGCAACTGGCTGCGAACACTGTCGCCCGACATCTTGCCGAAATTAGGGTGCGACCAACTGTGATTTCCAATTTCATGGCCTTCCCGCGCAGCTCGCGCCACAATCTCAGGATGTTCAGTAACGTTTTCCCCGATCACGAAAAATGTGGCCTTGATCTGGTGCGCGGCCAATAAATCGAGCAATTTTGGGGTAAGGGTCGCGCTTGGCCCATCATCAAAGGTCATGGCGATGTAAGGTCCATCGACGTGCACTGAATTGAACGTGATGCTTGATTGCTCCGGCGCGGCTGGATTTTCTCGCGCGGAGTCCTGCGTTTCCGATGGGGATTCGGCTCCGAGCCCGAGCGCGGCAATTAATGTCGCGAAGTAAAGGTAAACAGACATGAGCGCGAAAAGTGGCACATTGAAGGCGCGTGTCTAGCACAGGCCGTCAGTGATATGCAAGACCACCCAATCAGGACGGCTGAAAAATAATTGCGTGAATTTTTGCCGTACGGCACGAATCGACCCGACATCTTCGGGGCGATGCGCATGTTAACTTTTCCGCAGTTTTTCCAGTTCGGCGATGAATGCCTCCGGACCGCCAGCGAAGTAACCGTCGTACTCCCAGAGCTTCTGTCCGTCGCTGTTGAGCGCGATAATGGTGGGAAACCCGACAACCTCGTACTGCTGCGCCAGTTGCCGGTTCTGCTTTTGCAGCTCGGCACTCTGGGTTTTCACGCGAGGAAAATCGAGTTCTACCAGCACCAGATTATTACGTGCATATTCCTTGAACTGCGGTCGCGACAGAACGTCTCGATCGAATTTAATACACCAACCACACCAGTCTGAGCCGGTGAAATTGAGTAGGAGGATTTTGTTACTCGCCTTAGCCTCTTCCTGTGCCTTTTTGTAGTCATTCAGCCAGCCAGATTCGGCGCGAGCGACTTGACCGAAGAAGAAAATAGAGGCCGTAAGTACGCAAAAAATCAGACGACACGTTTTCACGTCCCCATCCTCGATCTAATTACAGTCCAGTGCAAGAGCGGTTACAGTGTACCGCCGTGCGCCAAAATCACTCGTTCAGCAAGCCGCAAACAGCTCGGCGCAACAACGCCAGGCTTTCAACGGATAAAGAAGATCTAACGCAAATGTTTCGAGACGAGCTTTGTCATCTCGAACATGCTCACCTGGCTCTTGCCATTAAATACCGGCCGTAGTGAGTCGTCGGCGTTAATCATTGTTCTTTTCTTCTTGTCCTGGAGACCATGCCTCTTGATGTAGTTCCAGAGCTTCTTTGTCAGCTCGGAGCGAGGTAGCGGCTGCGACCCAACGACGGCAGCGAGCTTATCATCAGGTTGGACCGGTCTCATGAAGGCGGGATTCGGTTTGCGCTTGGAAGTTTTCTTTTTGGTTTTCGGCATGGAGGCTGACTAACGTTTCGCTCGCAAGAGAGCAAGACTAAAATTAGGCGTCCCCAAAATTTTTATTGTCCGCCCATTCGGCGTACGGCAAGGACCGTCATGTCGTCCGGTGAAGTCTTCACGGCTGTATCCGGCGCTGTATTTACTAAAACTGCCTCGAGCAATGCGTCGGCCGTCGGCGCAGAGTGACCCAGCATTTTCTCGATCTGCTGGGGAGTCAAACGACGCCGTTCATCTTTTGCCCACCGGAACAAGCCGTCTGTGTAAAGAAGAAAAGCATCCCCTGGCTGAAGATCGATCGCAGTTTCGGCAAATTCTGGTTGATCGATTACGCCCAGCGGAGGCGCAACTGAGGCGATCGATTCTGTCGTGCCGTTGTGGCGTACCACCAAAAGAGGGGGATGACCCGCGCCCACAAGGCTGGCGCTGCCGGTTGCCGGATCCAGCGCTACACACATAGCCGTCATGAAAGAGCGTGCGTGGAAAATGCTGCGAAAATCATGATTTACGGCTTCCATCACGCTGGCCGGCGTATCCTGCTCGACATTGCCATGATGGAAGAGAAGTTTCGCCAGCGTGGTAAGCAACGCAGCAGCGGCCCCATGGCCGGTGCCATCTGCGATCCAGAACAAAATCCGGCCGTCTTTCATTCGCAGCCAGCCATAGATATCGCCGCCCACTTGGATGACTGGGCGATAACACGTTGCAACCTGCCAACCGGGCAGCGCCAGCGGTTTTTGCGGAATCAACGACTGCTGTGTTAAACGCGCAGCTGCCAAATCCCGCTCAAGATCGCGCCGCCATCTCTCCAATTCATCATTCTGCCGTTCCAATTGGCGCCGCATCGAGCGGAGGCGAAGCTGGGTCTCGATTCTAGCGCGTAACACTGCGGCATTGACTGGCTTTGTCACGAAATCATCCGCACCAGCCTGCAGGCAAGATACCTCGCTTTCTTCACTTCCGTGGGCAGTCAACAGAATGGTGGGAATTTGCGCGACTACCGAATGTCGATCCTTGCGCAGGCGTGTTAGTACCTCGGCGCCGTTTAATCCCGGCATATCGAAATCAAGTAGCAGGAGTGAAGGCGGCTTGGCGTGAACCGCCTCTAAGGCTTCGGAACCGTCCTTGCACACGTGACACTTGTAACCGGCAGCGGTGAGCAACTTCGCCAGGACCTGGCGACTGATAGCGTCGTCGTCCACGACCAAAATTTCTGCACAGGATTTATCAGACATCTCTTCTTCCGATTCGGATGAGACGCGCCCGGTCATTGTATTTGTCCCTCTGTTTCTCAGGGCGTGCGCAAGCGGCTGCAGAAAAAAGGTGATTTAATCGTTGGCAACGAATCGGACTCAGGATACGATTCCAATAGGTTTTACACTTATGAAATTTTCATTGTCGCTTGCGTTCCTTGGGGCCTTCTTGCTCGCTTCTTGCTCTGAAGAGCCGCCACCGCCAACCACTCACCATAGACCAGCGAAGTATCCTGCCACCCAGACCGCCGAATACCCGCCGCAGCAACAGCCATTCAATCCAAACGGACCAGTTCAGCCCACCGGTGCGCCGCCAGCGGAGGTACCAGCATCCTCACCCCCGCCCACGGCTGCGGCGACAAAAGTAGCGAAGGGAGATTATCCCTATGGAATTCCTGTCCCCGGCAAGCCGCATCTGGTGGAGAGCCCTTATTCCCCTGGCAAATACATCGATGTGGAAGGATTCCCTCCGGGCACTGAAGTCAAGGATCCTTATACCGACAAGATCTTTCTTGTGCCGTAACCGCGGTGCTGCCCCGATACTTTATCCGCTCGCGCTAATGTTGGATCCTACATATCGGATGCTGGATTAGCGCAGGTCGGGCTTTTTCATCGAGCATCAAGTATCCAGTATCGGTTCCTTTCGTTTTCTATGGAGTTACGGATAAAAAGGGCGCCTCGAATTGACATCGAAATTGCTGTGCCCGGCGACAAAAGCATTTCGCATCGCGCGGTCATCATCGCCGCGTTGTCGAACGGCGCATGTACGCTGCGGGGATTTCTTCCAAGCGAAGATTGCATGCACACGGTGAACGCAATGCGCGCCTTGGGTATCAGGATCGAACACCCTGAGCCGACGACGTTAATTGTCCATGGGAAAAGGCGGGTCCTAACTGCTCCCAAAGAGGAAATCAATTGCGGCAATTCGGGGACGACCATGCGGCTGCTCACCGGTCTGCTGGCTGGACAAACATTTGAAAGTCGGCTGGTCGGGGAAGCCGGATTGTCGCGACGGCCAATGGATCGTGTCATCGCGCCCCTTTCTGAGATGGGTGCCAGCATTGTGGCCGAAGGGCCGGACGAAACACCGCCGCTCCGCATTCGAGAGGCAAGACTACAGTCGAAGAGCTCTCGCCAACGCGAAATCATATGGAAAAAATTTTCAATTATTTCCTGGTGCGGACGCCAGCTGAAGACGATGGCGGTGTCACTGTATTCGGCGACCAGGTTCCGGAGTCACGCGACTTCGACATTCCCGGCGACATCTCGTCAGCAGCCTTCTGGCTGGTTGCCGCCGCGGCGCAACGGAGAGGCCATCTGCTCATCCGTGATGTTGGCCTGAATGACACACGAACCAAATTGCTTGCTGTTCTGCTCCGCATGGGTGCACAGGTGCGCGAGGCTGTCGAGGATGTCGAACAGCTTGAACCGCGCGGCATTGTCGAGGTCACTGGCTTTCCGCTTAGAGGAACGGTCATCCAGGGCAAGGAAGTGCCGCAGCTAATTGATGAATTACCGATTTTGTCTGTTGCGGGCGCCTTGGCAAACGGCAAGACAATTGTTCGGAATGCAGAAGAATTACGCGTAAAAGAAACTGATCGCATCGCGGCAATCGCTCACAATCTGCGCAGCATGGGCGCCCACGTGGCCGAGCTCAGCGATGGGCTCGAAATCCATGGCCCGGCGCCGCTGCATGCTGCGCGCGTGGCGAGCTTCGGCGATCATCGCATCGCGATGGCTTTTGCCATAGCCGGTCTTTTCGCTGATGGCGAAACTATTGTTCAAGACGCTGAATGTATTCGTGAGTCTTACCCAGGATTTGAAGCGGTACTTGAAGAGTTCACAAATCCAAAACGGATGCAGGTCAGCACCCCGGTGATCGGCTCACTTACTCCCACTCCCGCAGAGGAAAGCTAAAGGTCGGGAGCGCCTTGCCATTGGGGCGCGTTGCATTATCGGGCAATGCGCGACTAAACTGAGGGCCTTGGTTCTATGCACTCATCTCAGCGAGATTTTCATCGGGTAGTGGCGATTGACGGTCCGGCTGCCTCCGGAAAAAGTAGTGTCGCGCGCGAACTCGCCCGGCGGCTTGGCTTTGTCTACGTCAACTCAGGGGCGATTTATCGAGCGATCACCTGGCACCTCCTAGAAAAAGGAATTACTGCAGAAGATTTCGATGGCGTCGTTCAAGCTCTCGAGTCAGCATCGATTACAAGCTGTCTTCTGGGCGGCGAGTCGCGCATCCTAATCGATAATGTCGATCCCGCAGAACATTTGCGCGATAGTCGTGTGAACGAAAGCGTAGTCCGGGTTAGCAGGTTGCCGGCAGTTCGCGAAATTGTCGCTAAAAAACTTCATGACAATGCCCGTAGCGACGATTTGGTCGTAGAAGGGCGGGACATTGGTTCGGTCGTTTTCCCCAACACTCCGTACAAATTTTATGTTGATGCTTCCCCTGAGGTGCGTCTTCAGCGCCGTGCTGCACAGGGAGAACGCGACGAGATCGCCCTGCGCGATCATGCCGATTCTTCGCGGCCGGTTTCACCGCTTGTCATCGCGAAAGACGCACACGTCATCGACACGTCGCATTTAACCGTCGAAAAAGTTGTCTGCGAAATTCTCGCTCGACTTAAAGAAACGGGTCTTTGTATTTAGACGATCTCAAATAATCTGGCGATTCAAGTTTCGCTAAACCGATCGCCAAGTCATGACCCTTGGTCCCCTGTTAAAATGAATTTTTATTACTGGCTCGGTTATCACTTCTCTCGTCTCGCCGGCCGATTATTCTTTCGGTTTCGCGTAATTCACCGGGAGCGGATGATTCATAAGGGACCGGCGATTCTCGCAATGAACCACGAGAGTTATCTCGATCCGCTGCTTGCGGGGACTACGTGCGATCGAGCGATTTACTTTCTGGCCCGGCGAACGTTGTTGGACACGCCGCTGTTAGGCTGGCTGTTGCCGAAGCTGAACGTTATCCCGGTTAATCAAGAAGGTGTCGATCGCAGCGCCATTAAGGCTTTGATCCGTGCTTTGAAGGCCGGCAACGGCGTGCTGGTTTTCCCGGAAGGCTCGCGCACCCTCGATGGTAACTTGCTGCCGGCCGAGCCCGGTCTGGGTTTGGTAATTGCAAAAACACTCGCGCCGGTCGTACCGATGCGAATCTTCGGCGCGCACGAAGCGCTGCCGCGCGGCGGTGACGGTTTGCACTTTGTGCCCATTACGATCGTAATCGGAGAACCGATTTTTTTTAATGTGGCCGATCTTGCCCCGGCGGGAAAAAATCTCTACCAGCGATTGAGCGAGCGCGTTATGGCTGCGATCGCGGCGCTTCGCTTGGAGTGACCGGCGCCGAGTGCGGTGATTCAAGTCAATTGGCAGCCGCTCGACCGCATCCGGCCTCTGGAGCGATTCAGATTCGGGAAGCGCCATCGCTGCGTTGCGCGCGTGAAACCCCCACCGATAATAAGACGTGAATTCATCACATCCGTCTCCTAAAAGGCCTCGGCCCTACCCGATCTCAAAGAGCGCTCTTGTAGTGATGCTCGCCATCATCGGAAGCATGGCGTTGTTGGCTGTCTTCGCCAATGTGCAACGTTTTCGGCATGATGATCTTGAGAAAGTCGAGGTCAGACTAGCAAGTTCACCAACACCGCAGCCGCATTAAGTTTCGTTTGACTAACTATTGACGTCTCGTTTCCTTTTTCCGACTAAGGAACGACTAATTGCAGTTTACACCTGATATGAAAAAATTTTTCGTCATTTCGATGCTCATCTCTTTTGCAATGATTTGCTCCTGTCAAAAACAAGATTTGGCCGCTGAACAACAACTTGCTCAACGGAAAGCGGAGCTGGATGCACGCGAGAAAGCATTAGATGAAAGAGAAAAAGCATTGGCCGAAAGAGAGAACGCGGCAACGAACATCCGCAAGATTCCAGCCGACGTTCAGCGCCCGGTTCGGGACCCTGCTCAGGTGAAAGCTGAAAAAGAAAAGAGATTACAACAGCTTCCCCCCGAGGCTCAGGGCCTGATTGCCGACCCCTCGCGGATGGCGGCTGGGAAAGAAGAAAGAGACCGGAGAATACAAGAGCGACTCGCGCAAAGACAGCGTAGACTCGAAGAACTACAAAGAATGAGGATGTCCCGGGGCATAGCAAAACCTGGCGCAGTAGCACCTCCTGAAGCGGCAGCATCCCCCGAGGTGGCAGCATCTCCCCAGGTGGAGGCTACTTCGCCATCTCCGTCGCCTACGCCGCAGTAAACCCGAAGGCGCTAGTTACGCGCCTCATCAAGATCCGGCCGGCGAATTCGCGCGTTGTTCTGCTAGATCCCGAGCATATTGAAGGGTGTCGATCGAGTCGACGTTCTTATCGCGCCGGATTGCCTTGATTCTTGGAAAACGTAATGCCAGCCCACTGGCGTGACGCGTGCTGGGCTGGATTGAATTGAAGGCGATCTCGAGCACGACATCCGGTTTTACCTTACGATAGCGGCCGAGATCTGCGATCGTGTTTCGCTTGAAGTGCTCGGTTAATTCAGCAATCTCCACGTCGGTCAATCCGCTGTAAGCTTTGCCAATCGGTAAAAGTTCGCCAGTCGCTTCATCGCGCACCGCAAATGTGTAATCGCTCAAGACATTGTTGCGCTTGCCATGGCCAAGCTCAGCCGCGACAACGACGACATCCAGCGTTGCCAGCTCTTTCTTCAGTTTGAACCAAAACATTCCGCGGGTCCCAGGCAGATAAAGGCTCTCCGGGTCTTTGATCATCAGACCTTCATTTAAGCGCTGGCGAGCCTGTTGAAATGTTTGTTCGATCTCAGCCGCAGAATGGGCTGAGGTTACTCTCGCAATTTGAAATTGCGGCGGCAATCGCACGCGGCCGAGATCTTTTCGCCGTTCGCGCAACGGGGTTGTTAGCAACGACCGCCCGTTAAGCCAAAGAAGATCAAACACAATAAACGCGACCGGCACGTCTGCTGCTGCGCGCGCGAACAAATCTTCACCGTCGCTCTTACGGCCTAGCCGCCTTTGCAGATCGAAGAACGTGAGCCTGCGACCTTCCTCAAAGGCGATGATTTCACCGTCAATAATCAGTTCTTCCTGGAAGTTGCTGGCTTGATCTGCCAATTCCGGAAATTGCCCGGTGATGCGCCGCAAATCGCGGGAGAAAATTTCAACTCGCTTTGCACTGCGATGAAGCTGCGCGCGGATACCATCGAATTTGTCCTCCAGGTAAACCCTGGCGTGCGTCGGGTCCCTATCAGGTTCTGCCGATCCAACAAACCGTTCCCATGCGGCTTCAGCGGTCGGCTGAGGAGTAGCAAGCATGCATTTGATCGGACGAAAAATCGACAGCTCCGCGCGATGCAGTTCTTTCCGCGAAGCGAGTGCTGCCGTCTGACCAATGTCACCAAGCAACATGTTAGCCTGCCTTACCTGCTCGAGTGGAACCTCAAATGCCTTTGCAATCGCTTCCTCGACCAAACCCTCGCGCAGTCCGAGGCGCAGGTCGCCGGTCAAAATTTTAACGAGGTACTGGCCTTCGCGCGGTGACAAGATAGAGAATCGATTTTGCAGCAACTTCGCCTTCGCGCCCGGGCCGTGCGCACGATGGAGATCTTCGAACAGCTCGCGCGATTCACGGATGCTGAACGGCCGCGCCACCGTCCGTCCATTGAGAACTTCGAATGCACTTTTACCGGCATCTCCATGGACGCTGGCGATGCGACGAAGTTCCGCATCCCCAATGCCGGTGGCAGCTTGCAGTGCCCGGAAGATTATGGCCCATCCAACCTGCAGCGTGCGCAAATCGCTTTGGGCAAATACTCTTCCGGTGAAGTAAAGGGTCGCGACCGGAAGTTCATCGCTGGTCAGATTGCGCAAGTAATCGGCGAGCAGCCGAATTTTATCGAGCTTCGATGACGTCGCAGCGATCATTTCACCCACAATCGCAAACACGAGAAATTCGGATTGAATATCGCACGCGTTTTGGCGAAACGAATTTTGGGTTAATTCGGCAGTACGCGAGACGCCCGCAGATGGATGGACAGGCGGTGCGCCACCCGCAGCAAGTAGCTGCAATTCCATTTGGTTTTCTTCGGTCAATGCCCAGGCTTCGATGCCGCGGGCGCGGAGATCGCCAGCAAACGCAGCAGCGAAACCGTGGAGCGTGAGTACTCGCCGTGGCTGCACCATTTCGACGTAGCGGACCAAATCATCGTAATCCGCGTGATCCGACAAAGGAAACGCTGCATCAACCTGGTAGCGATAAACAGCATTTGGATCGACCGCCCAGCCACTGATCATCGCTACACGTTTGCGTGGAATTCTTTCCAGCATGCGCGAACGATTCGCGCTGGGTGGGCAGATGAGGACTTTTCCTGTAACATCGTTCTGGTTGTAACGCATGTACTTGCAAAACGATTGACCGAACTGCTCATAGATCCGCGTCATCTTGTAGACGGAGCCGTGCAGCATGGGTATCAAGCCGGCTCCATCAAGCGAACACAATATTTCCTGTGCTTTGCCTAGCGAGTAGCCCAGAAGCACCGGCACATGGTCATCCTCAATTGTTTCGCGACAGAATGCGACGATTTGCGCAACAACTTGATCCGTTGATGGAAATCGATAACGCGGTAGACCAAATGTCGTCTCCATAACGAGCGTATCAGCCTGGCGCCACTGTGCCTCTTCAGCGGATTTTCCAGGACGCAGTTTGAAATCTCCCGTGTAAAGAAGTGTCTCGTCACCGGCAAAAATGAAACACTGTGCCGAACCGAAGATGTGTCCCGCGGGCAGTAACATCAGATCGATGCCACGTACCCTCCGTTCTTCACCAAACGGCAGAACATGCTCGGTGCGATCACCCGGCAGCCGGCTTCGAAGCAAACGAGCTGTCCGCTCCGAAATGATAATCTCCTCGTGAGGCGCTATGTGGTCGTTGTGCGCGTGCGAAATGAAAGCGAAACGCTTTGCGTCCCAGGGATCCAGCCACAAGTGCTGTTGCGGCAGATGAACCCCGCGGTCGTAATGAACTTCAATCATTGACAAGAAATTTACTTTCGGATTGGCATGAGCAAAACCACCAGTTCCCTGACAGGTGTACGCTGCACGGGATCCCTGCTTTGTTCGTTGACACACAAATCGAAACCCGGCTTTATTAGCCAAATGAGATTTGCCGTCGCACGCTGCGTTTTGATGTTTCTGGCAGCTGGGGTTTCCAGCCAGGGGGCTCGGGAGGAACCAAGGATCGTGGAAAAAGTGACGCCGCTCCCAGTCGCGTTAGACAAAGATTTCGAGTTTCGAAAAACGAAACTTTTCCTTTTGAGTGAGAAAGCACCGAAAGCGGGTGGGAAAGCGCGGCAGACAACGAGCACACTTGGCTCAAAGTCGACTTCGCCGAGCCAGAAGGTGGCGACGCTCCAGGATGCCCCGATTACCTTTGAGCGCCAATACCGGATGTTCGGCGCTGTGACGCTGGTTGATCAACGCCAGCGTTTCGGTAATTACTTCGATTTTTTTTGGCGGGTCAAGCGGCCCTCCGATGTCACAGTACGGTTGGAGTATCGTCAGGAAAAATTGCACGAGCACGTCCAGGCGCAGGAGATTACGTACCGAAACGTGCATGGTACGCATAAGACGGAATTCAAGGTCATTGGAGACGATTACCTCGACGACGGTCAGGTTATTGCCTGGCGCTGTCTGTTAATCTCAAACGGCCGGATCGTAGCGGAAAATCGCTCGTTCATGTGGGAGTAACATAGGGCGGTGGCGGACCGCTTTCTTACTCGTGCTCGGGCGTCGCACGGCGATGCTTTGATCAATGCGACCCTTCATGGCCTGCGTTTCGAATCACTCCTGGGACTTCTGGCGTCGTGTGAGGTTTGACAGTATGCCTTTTGGGCTGGTATCCTTTAAGGAGCTAACCGTGGATTCATCTATTCAAGTAGGGGTCAGAGGCCCGACCGTATGGGTGAAAGTCGAGGGCAAAGGTAGTTTTCTCAACAGCGGCAACCTGAAGGAGTTCGCACGCGAGATGTTGGACCGCGGCTATCGCGAGTTTGTGGTGGATTTAGCAGATTGCGCCATGATGGACTCCACATTCATGGGAACCATGGCTAGCGTGGCGTTGCGGTTGAAGGAACTTGGCCGTGGTCACTTGCACATTGTTCACTGTGGGAATCGCAGCCAGGAGCTCCTCTCCGGCCTCGGCCTCGATCAAATATTTGATATTCATGCTAACGGCACACGCGCGCCTGAATGCGGAGCGCTAGAGCGCACTCCCGGAGGCAGCTCGCCAGAGGCCCGAAAACAGGAGCAGGCAGAAACGATGCTCGAAGCGCACGAGGCCCTTTGCGAGGCGGCACCGGAAAATATCTTTCGATTTAAGGATGTTCTCGATTTCTTAAGACAAGACCTTCATCGCGAGACGCCTTCGAAGTAAGCTGGCCCTTGCATGATGTGGCCGACTCTTCTCCTCGGACTGCTTGTCGCGTCTGTTGCCGGGTGGATTGTTACTGTCTATTTCCAGACGCAGCGGATTCGCAGGTTAGAGCGGTCTCATGAGGAGATCCAAGTAGAGGAGACGCTGGTTTTCGATTTCCTCCACGGTCTCGGCGAAGCCTTCCGAGAGACGATTCGATCCCAGGAACTTCATCGGCTTATTGTCGAAGGCGCTACGCGCGTTCTCGATGCGCATGGCGGCGCGCTTTATGTCACTGATCGGACGGGCGGGAAGCTCACACCGGCTTTTATTTCCAAAGGCTGTCCACCGCTAATCGATATTCCGCCGAATACTTTGCAACAGGCAGCCGCCAACCCGATCGCTCTCGAAAGTTTTCTACGGCTGCACACGGTCGCCCCAGGCGAAGGACTGATCGGACGCGTCTGGCAAACAGGCCAATCTGTTTGCTTGAACGAGTTCTCGGATGTGCCGGAGTTGGCGAAATTGCGCAGCAGCGCATTTGGCAGTGGGTCGATCATGGCGGCGGCATTGCGGTATGGGAATCAAGATCTGGGTGTCTTGGCGCTCGCCAATGGCCCGAAGGGTGCGCCGTTTTCACAGGGAGAGTTCGTCGTTTTTAAATCTATCGCCGAGCAATCTGCGTTTGCGCTCTACAACGCCATTATTTATTCGATGGCCAACGAAAAGAAGCGACTGGATCACGATCTTGAGATCGCCAGGGACATTCAGCGGATTTTGCTACCTTCGGAAGCGCCCGCCATCAATGGATTTCAGATCAGCGGCATCAATGTTCCAGCTCGTCAGGTAAGTGGCGACTACTTCGATTACATCCAAGTGGATGCCGAGCGGCTGGGCGTGGCAATCGCAGACGTTTCAGGGAAAGGTGTGCCGGCATCTCTCATCATGGCGATTTGTCGCAGCGTTTTGCGCGCTGAGGCGGCTCGCAACCCTTCTCCGGCGGATGTCTTACGAAAGGTGAATCGTCAGCTTTACCCTGATATTAAGGAAGACATGTTTATCAGCATGGCCTATCTCATTCTGGACCATCAGCGCAATGGCATTACCCTCGCGCGCGCTGGACACGACGCGCCGCTGCTTTACAAGCGGGCGTCGCAAACTGTGACTCCGGTCAAATCGCCGGGGATGGTTGTGGGAATTGACAGCGGTAGCGTGTTTGATAGGCTTACTGTTGACTTCGCCGTCCCGCTCGAGCGCGATGATTGCCTTGTCCTCTACACCGACGGTGTGACCGAAACGTTAAATCCTGAGGGCGACGAATTCGGCTTGGATCGTACGATGCAATCCGTGCGCGCTAGCGCAAACGATGGCGCGCAGGCAATTGTAAAGAAAATCATCGGAGACGTGCGTGACTTTACCGGCTCGGCACCTCAAAACGACGACATAACGTTGATTGCTATCCGCAAAACATGAAAAGAATTCCTGTTTCTGAACGAAACGAACGAATAAAGGCATCGGCAAAAGCGATGTCTTCATCGGCTTCACCTACATCTGCAACTGTCACCGACCAAATCGACACGGAAGATGCCTTGGCTAGCTTGCAAGCCGATCTCGACCGGTTTCGCGATCTCGCATTACGCAGCCAGGCTGATTTCGAGAATTATAAAAAGCGTTGCGCGCGCGAAAAGGAAGAGGCGATCAAGTACGCCAACAAATCGTTACTCGAGCAGCTGGTAGCAATTATCGATAACTTCGAGCTTGGTCTCGCAGCCGCAAGAGAGCAGGGCGACCAATCCCCGATTTATTCCGGAATGATTCTCGTCCAAAAACAACTTAACGATTTGCTCGCGGAAAACGGGCTGCAGCCGATAGAGGCGGAAGGCAAAACATTCGATCCAAACCTGCACGAAGCGATTGCTCATGAGCCGAGCGACCAATTTCCCGAGGGCACTGTGCTGCGCCAGGCTCGCCGCGGTTATCGATTTAAAGAGCGATTGCTTCGGCCTGCGAAAGTGGTTGTTTCGAGCGAGCCCGCAAAGAAGTGAGGCTTGCTGCTTGCTTCGCTTCCCAACTCCATAAGTCACGCAGGGCTTATTGGCCACATGGCAACTGAAAAACGCGATTACTACGAAGTTCTGGGCGTCGGACGAAACGCCACCGATGAGGAGGTCAAACGCGCCTATCGCAAGCTCGCGGTGAAGTTTCATCCGGACAAGAATCCCGACGACCCGCATGCCGAGGAGAAATTCAAGGAATTAGGGGAAGCCTACGATGTCCTCATGGACCCGGACAAGCGCGTTGCCTACGATCGGTTCGGTCACGCAGCGTTCGCATCAGGTGGTGCTGGGTTTGGTCGCGGTGCTTTCCATGATCCGTTTGAAATTTTCCGTGAAGTGTTCGGCGGTAGCGGATTTGGCGGCGGCATTTTCGAGACGTTCTTTGGCGGGGGCAGTGGCGCAGGCGCGGAAGATCGGCGCCGCGGATCAGATTTGCGCTACGACATGCAAATCAGACTCGAGGAGGCAGCTTTTGGCGCGGAAAAACAGATCGAGATCGAGAAACTGGATACTTGCGAGAAATGCGGGGGCAGCGGCGCCGCACCCGGCTCGCGCAGGATCAGTTGTTCGACCTGCGGCGGCCGTGGTCAGGTCGTCAGTTCACGTGGATTTTTTCAGATTTCTCAGACATGTCCGCGCTGTCACGGCGCCGGTGAGATAATTGAAAAACCGTGCGAAAAATGCCGGGGTGAGGGACGTGTGGAAAAGCTGAGCCGGGTTAAGCTGCAAGTTCCCGCAGGAATCAGAGAAGGCACCCGACTGCGTTCCTTAGGGAATGGCGAGGCTGGAATCGGCGGCGCTCCGCCGGGGGACCTTTACGTGGTGATTCACATCACGGAGCACCAAATCTTTCAACGCGATGGCGACGATCTGTATTGCGAGGTGCCAATCCCATTTTCTGTTGCGGCTTTGGGCGGCGAAATCGATGTGCCGACCTTGGAAGGCAAAGCGCATCTCAAAGTGACGGCCGGGACGCAAAGCGGGCAAATGTTCAAACTCCGTGGAAAAGGAATCGTTAACGTTAACGGGCGTGGGCACGGTGATTTATTCGCTCGACTGATTGTCGAGGTGCCGTCGCGCTTGAATGGCGAGCAACGTCGCAAGCTGGAGGAATTCGCAGCCCTTTGCGGCGAGGAAAACACTCCAATCCGGAAAAGTTTCTTCGAAAAGGCGAAGGAATTTTTTAAATAAGCGCTGCAGTTTCCGTGGCTCACAATTGCGTCAAACTGATTGAATGCCCGCGGGACGCCTGGCAGGGGCTGAAGGGCCAGATCCCGACGGAACTTAAAGCGCGTTATCTGCGCGCGTTGATCGCAGCGGGATTCAAGCACATCGATGCTGTAAGTTTTGTCTCCCCAAAAGCAGTTCCACAAATGGCCGATAGCGAAAAGGTGCTGGAGCAAATCGATGTGCCGCAGGACGTGGAGATCATCGCCATCGTGGTAAATGAGAAGGGTGCCGAGCGCGGTATTGCCGCCGAAGGCGTTACGACGTTGGGTTACCCTTGTTCGATCTCTGAGACATTTCTGCGCAAGAACCAAAACCAGACAATCGAAGAATGCTACCGAGTGCTGCGATCAATTAAAACAAAGGCAGACAATGCCGGCCTGGATGTGGTCGTTTACATTTCGATGGCGTTCGGAAATCCCTATGGCGATCCGTGGGATGAGAATGAAGTCCGGCAGGCAATTGAGAGATTGATCAGCGTCGGTATTCGATCCATTTCGCTCGCTGACACTGTCGCGGTCGCGGGCCGTGATCTCATTGGACGTGTAGTCGAATCAGTTACGAGCCAATACACCAACTATGATATTGGCGTGCACCTTCATAGCGCACCCAAGGATGCTGTCGCCAAACTGCGTGCGGCGTACGATGCGGGCTGTCGTCGCTTTGATTCCGCTATCGGTGGTCTAGGCGGATGCCCATTCGCGCAGGACGCGTTGGTCGGAAACATTCCTACAGAAAGCGTGATCGCCGCGCTTCAGCAGCGGAATACAGAGGTGCCAATAAGCAAAGGTTTAAAGGATGTATTGGCAATGAACTCGTTGATCGCGTCCGATTATCAATAAAGAAATCGAATTGCTTGTCCCATAGGTCTTATTAGTCCTATAGGCCCATGCATCGCTTTTACGTTTCGCCGGAGAGTTGGAATCCTCGCGCACTCGCATTGAGCGGAGCGGAGGCACATCACGCTCGCGACGTCTTGCGCATGAAACAGGGGGAGAAACTCGTCCTGTTTAATGGACGGGGGCGGGAAATTACTGCGGAAATTGTCGATGTTAGCGACGAAATTCGACTGCGAAGATTGCACGAAGCGGAAACGCCGCCGCTGAAATGCCGGATCATTCTTGGACAGGCGATTCCAAAAGGAAAAAACATGGAGTTGATCGTGCAGAAGGCAGTCGAGATCGGTGCGGCCGAAATTGCGCCGATAATTTCCGACCGCACCATCGTGCAGCTCGATCCGGAAGACGCCACGCAAAAACAATCAAAATGGCAGCAAATCGCGATTGAGGCGGCCAAACAATGCGGCCAGAACTGGCTGCCGCATGTGCACACACCGAAAAGATTGGCGGAATTATTTTCTGTAATGTCAGCGGAATCATTCGATCTCCGGCTAATCGGATCGCTCCAGCCTGATGCGCAACACCCGAAGAAGGTGCTTGCAGATTATTCAAGTGAACATCGAGGTCGTCCACGAAGCGTGCTAATGCTTGTTGGTCCCGAGGGCGATTTCACGCCCGCGGAACTTGCACTCGCGCGTCGTCACGGGTGTCAGCCAATCACACTCGGCCCAATCATCCTGCGAGTGGAAACTGCCGCGATCTACTGCTTGAGTGTTCTGTCTTACGAATTGCTCGTTTAGCAGCGCATTTAGCCGGTGCTCACGCCCTAGCGTTGGGCGATAACTAATGAACTGGACTTATTTCGCAGTGGCTGTTTCCACAGCAGGTTCGCTCGTGAGACCAGAGACTGGCGTTATCCCGTCGGCTGGCGCAGGCTTGATCGAGACAATCGCAAATCGAGAGGCCGCGTGCTCAGTCTTGAGGGAGACGGTATCGTCGAGCGCATGACCGAGCAGCGCTTGTCCAATCGCGGTCTGATACGAAATAATGTGTCGGTCGGGGTCGCTGTCCCATGCGCCCAGAATCGTGTACGTCTCTTCCTCGTTGGTCTCCACGTTGCGCAAGGTGACGATTGTTCCAATGGACACACGCGACGTATCGGGATTTTCAAACGAAGTGCCGCGCGCGTTGTGCAGCATCTGTTCCAGCTCGCTCTTGCGTCGCATCAGAACGCTTTGCATTTGCTTGGCGGCTTTAAATTCAAAATTCTCGCTCAGATCACCGTACGACCTGGCGAGCGCAATCTCCCTGCTGTTCTCGGGGATTTTCGTCTTAATGAGCTCCTCGTATTCAACCTTGCGTCTTTCCAAGCTGCTCCAGGAAACGATTAGCGCCGCGGTTTCACCTTGGGATTGTGCGCCGGTGATCATGCTTTCCAGTTCAGGATAGATTTTAACGATCCGCGCGAGTAGCGATCGTTTCGTCAATTCATCGAACAAGGGGCTTAATTGAAACCGCCGCATGGCATCGCGCGCGAGCGCAACGTCGCCTTTCTTCGAAATGTCTCCAAGCAAGTGCCGATCTTCAACCAGAGCACGATGCAACTTGCTGGCCCGACCAGGAGCTCTGTGGTGTTCCCGTTCCAGTGCCGACAAGATCGCGCCGAGTAATTCCGGCGTAATAAGATCACTCCAGTTTTCGCGATCGCTGCACAGCCACGCGAGCATCTCGCTCGTAGCTGAGTGTTCACGAATACTCCGCTCCAGCATAGTCCGAAGCTCGGCATGCTGCCCGGCTTCACTCAAGATGCGCGGAATTTGGGCAACCATACGCCCGTGACTCCCTTGCATTAAGAGTAAAGCGCGCTCTGTCCAGCGGGGACCGAGTGCCGATGGCAAGGCTTGCAAGATTCTTTTCTCTTTTGCCGCAGGCAACTTGGGCAGGATCGATATCAAACGCTTTTCCTCCTCAAGAATTAATTTCGAAAGAGTCAAACCAACGTGGGTCGTGTGCAGTGTCGGTCTGCGCTCAAGCAAATCGTCCCGCCCCATCATCAGCTCGAACGCGAGTTCGGGATGTATTTTCTGGTTACGCACCGCCGTGTTTTCGATGGTGACGATAATGGGCTGAAGCTGTTTTTCAGGCTCCTTGAATTGCTCGTGAAATTTTATGATTTGTTCGAGCGCCGCGATTTGCTGTTTCGGCTGTCGCGCTTTGTTGAAAGCGGCGACCAGCTCGTCAGCGTGCGACACGCCTTCGCCGCGGATTTGGATTGCCTCGGTTTTTTTTACTGGTATCGAAAAAGCGCCGCTCGCCTTGAGCCCCTTCTTCGTTGATTCCCACCAGCGTTTCCATTCTGCCTCAGTGAAAACATCGCCGACCATCCATTCACTAATCTGCTGCGCGGTGGCTTTTCCGTCCAGACTTTCCAGAATGTTCCGCACCAACTCGGCCGGATTTTCCCTCGCCAAACTCTTTATCGACGCCAGGTCGGTCGCCTTGCGTGCCAGAAAATGTTCCGGCGCGAGCGGCATGAGATTTTCCGCCGCATACTGGGCCTGCATGGGATGCGATTTCTTGCCTGCAAAATCAATTACGATCTGATTTAGCAGTAGGTTCCATTCGCGGACGCGACCGAATCCCCAACTCTTATGCAAACAAAATGTGCCAGGCTTTAATTTCTCCAGTTGCCCAGCGGCGTGTGAAGTAAGCTTACCGGCTTCAACGAGTTTCTGTAGTTCAGGATCCATCTATAGGAGCATACAACTCTCGGTGTGACGTATAGGCCGTCCAAGTGCCTCTTGCAATTTGCGATTGCCGCGCGCCTCGCGGCATGAAAACCTGCCCGCCGTGGCGACGAGCATCCAATTTGGGATGGTTTTTCAGTTTGACGGTTTCCTGCGCAAGACGATCGCCGGAGCGCCGCTGTGGGTTTGGATCGCCTTTCACATTGGCGTCTTCGTCGCAATAGGGATCGACCTCTTCGCCTCCAAGCGTCGCGGTCGCGAATTGAGCATGCGTGCCGGGCTTCAAAGGACCGTGATCTGGCTGCTCGTGTCGCTGGCATTTAATGCCTTGGTCTGGCGTATCAAGGGACCACATCACGGCCTCGATTTTCTCACCGCCTATCTCATCGAGTATTCGCTGAGCATGGACAATATTTTTGTGTTTGTGTTGATTTTCGCGCATTTTCGCGTTCCTCCGCTTGCACAACGTCGCGTTTTGGTTTGGGGAATTATCGGGGCGCTGGTCATGCGAGGCACGATGATCTTGTTCGGTATCGCGCTGGTGCAACGCTTTCATTTCGTCCTGTATTTTTTCGGTCTGTTTTTGCTCATCACGGCAGCGCGAATGCTCTTTAGGAAGCATGCAGCACGCGATTTCAGAGAGGGTTGGGTGTTGCGAATGTGCCGCCGGGTTCTTCCGATTACGCGCGAATTCCACAACGAAGACTTTAAAGTGCGCGTGGACGGGCGATGGATGTTAACCCCGCTGGCTCTGACGATGATCGTGATCGAGATCACGGATTTGATCTTTGCGGTCGATTCCATACCCGCGGTGTTGGCGATTACGCGCGACAGGTTTATCGCCTATACCTCTAACATTTGCGCGATTCTCGGTTTGCGCTCTCTCTACTTTCTGTTGGCCGGTTTGATGGATCGTTTCATTTACCTGCGAACAGGACTGGCGCTGGTCCTCGGCTTTGTCGGGATCAAAATGATTATCGCCGATTATTTACCGCTGCCGCGGGCCCTTTCACTCGGGGTCATCGTGCTCATTCTCGCGGTTACAATAGCGATTTCGATGTTGAAAACACAAAACAGTGTTGCAACTGAAAACCAAAAATAAAGTATTGCTTTGGCTGTTCGAAATCATTTAACTGGTTTGGAGTGCCTATGAAAACGATCCTTTCCCTCGCAGCCATTGCTGGTCTTGCCAGCGGAGCCTTCGCCGATATTCAAGACCCGCCTTCGAATGATTATGGGCCAACGCGCAAGCTCGGTCGCGGTCTTTCGAATTTTGTCTGGGCTCCGACTGACTTTTTTGTGACGGTTAATCAGGTCAACCAAACAGAAGGTAATTCCGCGGGGGCTAGTTATGGTGTTGTGCGCGGCCTGGGACGCTCAGCGACACGACACGTTGCTGGTTTAATCGAGATTTTGACGTTTCCGTTTCCAATTTGGCGGGAAAGCTATTACCCCATTCTGCCGCCGGATATTCCATACATTCACGCCGGCTATCCGGAATTTCCGCCTGAGGTCGGTAACGAGTCGAAATATCCGTACGTCCGCGATTCCCATCAAGATTTCAATTAGTGTTCGTTTTCTTTGAACCTGGCGTGTTGTTGGGATGATTTAAGCAGCTGCTTTGCTGGTGACGCGCGTTGTTAACGTCCGCATCAAGGTCAAAAAAGTCGAATCTTCATCGACGTGTAGCCGCAGCGCTCGCAAGCGGGACGCGTGCGCTACTTATTGGTCACTGCGCTCGCAACTGCGTGATTAATTCCAAAATCCTTTCGCGGATCCCAAAAAGCTCGCCGCGATAGTAGGTAAACCGCTCTGCCGCAAGAAATCGTTTGTCCTTAATGGCCTCAGCGGCTGCGATGGTCTGATTCAAAATCTCCAGAATACGTTTTAGCCATGCGATTACCATGCCCGGTTCAAACAAATTATCGCCTCGCGCAATTCCACCGAGCGCGCCCGCGAGTTTTGCGCTCACTGTCATAAAACCGCTCACAAAATCGGCGAGCTGATCATCTTTTTCTTCGGGGAAATGTCCCGCTGCCTCCAGCTCGTCGAGCAATAGGTGTAGCGCGTTATTGGCGCGTTTCTGGATGGGATGCGAGATGCGACCTCGCCCGTCGCGCACCCAATCAATTCCTTCGCGCATCGGATCCGGCGGCGGCAACCCGTAATCTTCAATGTCCTCTTCAAACTCCCCGCTGTTATCCTCAGGATTTTCGGTCTTGTTCTCTTGCTGCTGCTCTTGTTGGTCCAGCGCCTCCTCGAGCCATGTCCATCCCATTTCGCGAGCGATGATCCGTTCGCTGTCCGGATGGTCTTTATATTTTCTCAGCAACCGTCCATATCGTTCCGTCAACGCATCGCTTTCGCGGAGAAATTGCTCATAGCGAACTTCGTCCCAGTCCCGCGTCTCGCCGTCCTGGGTAATGGCAATGGCAAATGGCGTCTCCTCTTCCGCGGTACGGCGCTCGAGCTTGGCTATTTCTTCGGGCGTATAACGCCACGCCGGCTCGGAGATTTGCAGGCGATAATCTGCACTTTCAATCACTACGCGGCCGCTCCGCTCGCTGAACCATTCGAGATAGAGACTGTTAGCCATGTGTTCGGGTGGAGTCTCCCCGCGTCGGTACATCGCCATCGCTTCTTCAATTGGAACATCGAACACGCGCACTTTGCGCGCGGCAGTGATGTCACCAGCAGGGCCGAATTGCCGAGGAGCAGGCGGTCTCGTCGTCATGGGAATCGGTTTGGGATTTTCAAAGCTCAACTCGCACCCGGCGAGATCAGGCGCGCCATCGCCGGTCAAATCCAACACCAGCGACTGGTCGATGCCCGCGAGCCAGATCTCACCCTTTACGCGCCCGCGGGTGCGATTGTCGATTTTGCCACGCAAAACATGCTCGTGAAGCCGCCAAGCCATGGACAGAAATTATGCCGATGTCGCGACTGCGAGCGAACGAGATTTTTGGGGTTAGGACCTTGATAACGACTGTAATTGACCGTCGCCTCGCGCGGGCGTAAGGACTAGGCGACGCGCAAAGGCGGTTGGCGATGCAAACGCGACGTTTCTCTGGGCTGCCGCTCATCGGCATCTTAGCCATCATCTACTTCATAGTCGGCAAACTCGGTTTGATGCTGGCGTCTTTGCATGCGAGTGCATCACCGGTGTGGCCGTCGGCGGGGATCGCGCTGGCTGCAATGCTCTTGTTCGGTTATCGCGTGTGGCCGGCCATCTTTGTTGGTGCGTTTCTGGTGAACCTGACGACCGCCGGAAATGTCGCCACGTCATTTGCCATCGCCACCGGTAACACGCTCGAGGCGCTGGCCGGCGCCTGGCTGGTGAATCGATTCGCCGG
>WNGA01000090.1_pt1 | contig 110494 bp, 119 predicted proteins | sample 5400061 | NCBI WGS metagenome assembly WNGA01 (sample SAMN13153366, study PRJNA577476) | soil metagenome | isolation source: 100 cm soil or saprolite under grassland replicate 2 | place: USA:California | collected 2016-06-15 | reverse complement strand
TGTCGCCGGCCTCCTCGCCGATTTCGACCGCTATCTCGATGCGGGCCCACCGGACCTCCTCCGGGACAGGGTCAGTTACAGCGGCGCCGCCATGTGGCTGACCGACCGCGAATTCGCCGATTTCATGCGCGATGTTGCCACCGTGGTCAGCCCCCGCCTCGCCAATGCTCCGACCAGAGCGCGCCGGCGGCGGATGGCGTTCAGCGTCTTCCTGCCGGCCCCGGAGCAGCCGCCGGCCAGACAGTTGGAGGAAGCTCGTGGCCGCCCAGGGCGCGGCCAACGCCCATAGAGCCCACGTTACGATTCAGGCTGCCTTGGCTTTTAAGCACAGCGCTCTCGTCGCGCGCTATGGCCTGGGAGACAAGGTCTTTCATCTCGTCCGCGATGGCTCGGTGGCCTCCATTTGCGGACTGCCACGCGATGCTCTGGGGCCTGCAAGCGAAGACACCGAGCTCGTCTGTGAGACATGGGCGGTCGAATCGTCGAAGCCTGACCGACGCGTCCATCCGCTTCCGCCGCCCCATGACGTTGGGATCCTCAGGCGAGCCGCCAGGGCGACGGAAGACGAGGTCCAGGTCGGCGCGTCGGGTGCGCGAACTGGCGATTGTGCCGGCCATCGGGCTGCATGGCCTTCGTCACACCCACGCCACGTTGCTCCTCGAAGCGGGGGTCGACGTCAAGACTGTGAGCGATCGGCTCGGCCACGACAACGTTCAGACCACTCTCGAGCTGTATGGCCACGTAACTTCGAGAATGCGGAGCAATGCAGCAGTCCGCTTCGGATCGTTGCTCGCGGGCGCTCGCGTCGCAACAGTCACCGCAGTGTCCGAGAGCTGAAGGGCGCGGTCTCCGTGTTTAAGTCGAGGTCCCTCGTTAGCCTCCGACAGTCGGACCCGACAGCGTCTTACCTCCATGACTCGGTTCGGGCTGAGCCTCCATCAAACCCAGGGCAGTTCACCGCCCTCGTCTGGCAGGATCCATCCGATTGGCAGTCAAGATTGGCAGTCAATTCTGTCTACTGCGGTGGACATTTTGGCGCTGTCCCAAGAGGCGCGTCGCGTTACGGCTGAGGTTTGCAAGCTGGCGCCGGCCAGCTTAGGCGACAACTAAGGGTCAACGACGTACTCGAGCAATCCCGCCTTTTCGCCCGGCTCCAACTGCGTAGCCGACGGCAAGGCTTCGAGCCTTCAACCTTCCTGATCCAGAGCAATCCGCCGTATCGCCGGGTCGCGATTCCGAATTGGGTTGTCGCGTCCGTAGTTACCCCTCCTGGCGTTGACACATCAGGCTGCGGATTGCGTTGCTGTCAGGGCCGCGGCGCGGACCTCTGACGGGGTGCGGTTGCTGAGCGCCTGGTGCGGACGCTCGCGGTTGTAGTCGTCGATCCAGGCCTGCACCGCGGTCAGGGCTTGGGCGAAGCTCTCGTACTCGCTGGGCCACACCTCCTCTCTCTTTAAGGAAAGGAAGATCCTTTCCACCAGTGCGTTGCCGTCGGGGTGGCGATAGCGCGTCCGCGACACCTTGATGCCGAGCCCGTCGGCGACTTCGCGATAGTGCCTGGACGTGAACTGGGTCCCGTTGTCATGACGCGCCACCAGCTCGGCGATCTCCTCCTTGTCGACGCCGTAAGGAAAGGCGGTGGACCAGGCCATCTCCAGGGCTGGGCTGAAGTCGCGGGCCTCGGCAGCGCAGCGTGAACGACCAGCCCAGGATGGAGCGGCAGAAGCAATCCATCACCAGGGTGAGATAGGCCCAGCCGTCCTCGCCGCACCAGATCGCGGTCATGTCGGTCTGCCAGAGCTGGTTGGGCTTGATGATGTCGAAGGGTCTGCCCTGCGGCTTGGGATGCGGCCGCGGCCGCCAATCCGCCGCTTCGGGAAGATGCCCATGTCGAAGGCTCTGGATGACATTTGTCATCGGTTCCTTCATCCGGGTTGACAAACGTCATTTCGAACTGACCACATCGGCATCTTTCGCCTGAGCCGTGGGTGCCGGAAACTCCGGTCATGACGAACGACGAAGTGTTCCGGAGGTCACACAGATGGTCCCAGGAAATAGTCGGATGAAGTCCGACCGTAAAGCGGCTCCAGACCTTCCGACCCAGTTGGAATCTCTGCTGGACATCGTCTGGCGATGCGAACGAACGTGGAAGCTGGAGGACCGGATCGACGGCGCGACAGGAGAACGAAGAAGTAACGGGTCGTTGCCGCGCTCGCGGCATCAATCAAGGGGAGGTTCGTGAATCCGTACGTCAACCAAGACGTTGCCTGGGAGAGGCTCAAAGACATCTAGCGTGAGATCGAGAACAGCCGTTTGATGGCCGACTCCACAGTGCCGACCATTTGGCGCCTGATCCGGCTGCTCGGTGTGCGCGCCTGGTGGATCGCCGGGCTTGCGATGCGGCGCGCGCCGCGTCAGCGCCCGGCCATAGCAAATTGAGGACAGCGAGGCGGCGTCCGACGCTGCCTAGCGTCGGGCGCCGAATCGCCCGCGACCGGGATCCACACCCAACTGTTCGGAGCTGGCACGTTTCGGTGGTCTCCCTTGAGTCGGCCCGGATTGACGGTAGCGATCGACTACGCGACGCCAGGTCGGCTGACCCGCCTCGATAGCGTCAATCAGTCAATGCTGGATCGCATCTCACTCGATCCGGTTGGAATCTGCCGCTCAGTCAACTGCTTGGTCATTCAGCCGGCGATGCTGACAAGCTGGGCATGCCCGCAGCACGATTCTGCGAGTCGGCAAGCTCATCGACGCGCCGTTGACCCTGGATCCTGCGCCCCTGGATGTGCCGCGCCAGCCGCACCGAAGAGTGATCTGCACTTGCCACTTCGCGGTATTGAGCTGTGCTCTGTTGCGCCACCGCGGCGTCGCACCTCGCGTTCGCTGTGGCTTTGGCACCTACTTCCAGCCGGGGCAAGGCGTCGACCATTGGATCACTCAGTACTGGCACGATCACGAGGGTCGCTGGGTAGCTCTCGGCGACAGGGTGTTACGCCAGGATCTCCGTGCCCCCGACATCCAGGGGGCGCCGATGCGGTGTGATGACAGTCGACAGGTGCGGACGAAAATGCCCAGGCGCTCGTGTTCACCGACCACATCTTGCTCTGGCGACTGTGGTCAGAACGGGAAGAGACTGGATCTCGGAGCTAGTGATGGCACAGAAGCGTAGATCGCAGTTTCGGTTCGCCCACACTCCCCCTTTTGCGATGGGCGTCGTGACATCGACTGGGTGGGCGCGATCGCGGCGAATGTATTGGTGAAGGGAATAGAGAGAAAACAACGACAAGTCATCGGTCGAGAGTAACTGGGGTGTCCTAGGTCCGATCGATCACAGCCAGCCGGCATCAGTGGCGATCCGGATGGCATCAATCCGATTTCGACCACCGACCTTGCTTATGGCGTTCGACAGGTAGTTTCGGACCGTCGCCGGCGACAGCGACAGGCGCTCAGCAATCTGATGAGTCGAGATCCCACTCTGGGCGGCCCGAAGCACGTCCGTCTCGCGGGAGGTCAAGGGCGTGCTGCCGGTTTCCAGGGCCGCCGCAATCAGCTCCGGGTCGATGACTCGCTCGCCATTGAAGACGCGACGTACGCCGTCCGCCAGCTTTTCTGCAGGCGCGTCCTTGAGGATGAATCCGCGCACGTGCACCTTGAGCGCTCGCAGCAAGTTGCCCGGCTGGCTCAACCCGGTGAGCACCAACGTCCGGCAGTCCGGCAGCCGCCGATAGAGTTGATCCGCGGCCGTAAGTCCGTCAAGTCCAGGCAGATCGATATCGAGGATCGCAACGTCGGGATGACTGCGCACGGCCGTCTCGACGACCGTATCACCGCGGTCGAGCTCCGCGACCACCTCCATGTCCTCCTCGAGCGAAAGCAGCGCGACCAGCGCACCGCGGATCATGTGCATGTCCTCGGCGACCAGCACGCGGATCACGCGACGCCCTCTGGGACCTGCACGTGGAGCCAGAACTGGCCATCAGCCGTCTCGCAGCTCGAGGTCCCCGACAGGGCGCGCGCACGCTCGGCAATCCCGGTCAGCCCAGTGCCGTCTCCATGCCCAGTAAGCACGCCGTCATTGACGATTTCGAGGAAAACGGTTCCCTCGCGGCGGGCCGCACTGATCGAGCAGCGGCGCGCCCGGCTGTGGCGCAGGGCGTTGGCCACACCCTCCCGAACCGTCCACGCCAGCATGCGCTCGAGCTGGGTAGGCAGATCTCCGAGATCGAGCGCGATGTGTGCGTCGACACCGGCCGCGGCCAGGAGAGCTGCGGCCGCCTCAGCTTCCGAGTGCAGCGAAACCGCATGCTCATTACGGCTGACGGCTCGCATGCCGCGCTGGGCCTCGCGCGCAACCTCGGTGAGACTCTGTATCTCGGCAACGGCTTGCTTCTGATCCTTGCGCAGCAGTCGGATCGCCAGGTCGCCCTTGAGCGACACGGCGGACAGACTGTGGCCAAGCAGGTCATGCAGGTCTCGAGAGATTCGCAGGCGTTCCTGGCCTACAGCCAGCTGCGCCAACTCCGCTCTGGTTTCGTGAAGTTCGTTCAGGAGTCGCAGCAGCCGCGCCGAGGCGTAGATGCCGACAAATATGAAAAGGGGGGCTTCCGTGAAATAAAAAATGTCGAAGAGAATGATTCCAATTGGCTGACCCCAGTCCGCGATCACGGCGGCAATGTCGACCCCCACGATTGGAGCAATCACACCGGCGAACCTCAACCAGCCGGGAAGAAGCATTGCTCCAGACGCCATTACGAAGACCTCAGTGACGATCCAGTTCCAACCGAACCATAAGACGGGAAGGTTGACCAGAATCACCAAGGCAAGAAAAGTCCATGTCGCGCCGCGGGGCCGCCCACCAAGCGCGAAGGCAAGGCTGTGCCTGAGCTGAAGCATGGCAATCCCGGCCGCCAGCGGATAGGCGATCAGCGGGCTGCCCGTCGGGTGACCGCCCGGGCCACCAAAGCTCGTGAATGTTGGAGCAACACCGGCGATCGCGATGTGAATGGCGATCAGTAGCCAGATGGCAGTGCGGCTGGCCGGGCGCGCCCCGCCGCCCGATGCGCTGAGAAAGGTGCTCATCTCGTCGATGCCTCCACCGTTCGCTGATCCGAATCCGCTCTTAGCTGATAGCGGATCCGACCGTCAACTGTTTCGACGCGGATCGTCACCGACCTTGGTGCGGCTCCGGCAAGAAGATGGGCGATCTCGCGACGCAGCCTTGCCCGCTCCGATTCATCACCATCGGCCGCATCGGCCGAGGCAACGTCGAGCTGGACGCTAACGCCGGCAGCCTCCAGAAGCGTGGCGGCGGTTTCCAGCTCAGCTCGAAGCGAAGTCTCCCGGTATCGCCTGACGTTCTTGCGCGCCTCGGACAGCGTGTCGCGGGCATTCTTAACGAGCGCCTTCAATTCGCGCGCCGCCAGCGGGGGATCGGTGGAGGCAAGCTCGGCGGCTCGTTGCCCGCTCGCGGCAATCAACCGCAAGCCGTCGCCCACAGTGCGGCTCAGCTCGCGATCTACGCGCAGCCGTTCGCGCACGATGGCTTGTTCCGCGAGGGCCAGCCTGGCACGCCGCAGTTGTCTTGCCACGTCGATCATCCAGATGACGAAAACCAGGGGGAGGACCCAGAGCAGTATCCCCATCGTGAAGTAGAGGGCGAAGTCGGGGGCGCCCAAGGCGGAGGTGAGCACGCCCGGTGCAGCCAGCAGGACGCCGAACCCGACCACCGACCAGGGCGGGCGAAGCGTGACGCAGGTAAGCGCGCCGAGCACGGGGATCATCCCAACCCATCCCACGCCGACCAAAGGCATGACTGCAAATATCACGGTCGCCATCGCGGCCAAGCCGATCCATTGCGGCCAGCCTCGATGGCCGCGGGCGAGCGAAAGCACCAACCAGATCTGGATCGGCAGGTAGCAAGCAAACGCCAGCGCCGCGTACACAGCCTGACCAGGACCGAGCTCAGCCGGACCGGCGGCGAAGCTGTAGACCCGCGTGGCCGGCTGGGCGACACTGAAGATGACGGCCGCGGCCGTCGCCAGCCAGATGAACCAGCTCGCCCGGTCAAGCCGGCGCCAAGTGGTTGGTGCCACAGACCGGCTCACGAGATGGAGCATAAATCGGGCGATCGGCCGGTTGGCCAGATGTTTTTGGGGTCGCAGCCGCTCGTGGCCGATCCCCGAACGGACCGGCGGGAAATCCGGCCCCTCGGAGCCCAGCACGACGACGGAAAGGCTGGTGGCCATTGACCTGAGTCTCCGGCTCGACGCGTGGCTGCGCCAGATGCCGCTGTAGATATTTCTTGATGACATTTGTCATCGGGCACGGCACTTGGTCGTGCCCGCAAATTCGTTGAGCACCATCGGAGTTCGGCTCCGGGGCATGCCCCCCTGAGATGAACGGGACGCTGTCGCCTGATCGCGATGACGAACGTCATCAGCAATTGACGACATCGACTTCTAGTCGGGCTCGGTGGCATCTCGCATCATTGCCTCATGCCGTCGACTGAACAATTAGGAGTTGAGGAAATGTCAGGCGCAGTGAACGTTGTCAATCGCAACATGGTCGCTTTCAACGCCAGGGATATCGACAAGCTTCTCGACAATCAGCGTCCTGACGTCGAGTACATGCTCCCAGGGGGCATCACATTCCGCGGCCGCGACCAGGTGAAGCACTACGTGCAGACCTTCTGGTCGGCCTTCCCTGACGGAAGGCTGGCACGCATAGGGCAGGTGGCGACTGAAGACATGGCTGCGACCGAGGCCTTGTTCACGGGAACGCATACAGGACCGCTGAGCACGCCCAGCGGCTCGATCGCGCCCACCGGGAAGCCAATCAACCTTCGCCAAGTGTTTGTGCATCGGATCGAGGACGGGCGGATCGCATCAGAGCACGTCTACCTAGACCAACTCGAATTCCTGACCCAACTTGGACTGGCCGGCGCGCCCGTCGGGTAGTAGCTCGCTCTAAGCCTTAAAGGATCAAACGGTTAGCCGATCGACGTAATCGGTCGAGTACGGAATAAACAAGTCCGGGAGAGCCATGGAGATGTCTGTTATTCGAGACCTTGACGCGGATACGACTGATGGAATCCGGCTGATCAGGGAGGCTCAGCCGAGGTTAATGCTACGCGCGACTCGTCGGGATTGGATCGGACTCGCCGTGCTCGCCCTTCCATGCCTGCTTTACTCGATGGACCTCACGGTTCTCAACCTGGCAGTTCCACGGATCAACGTATCGCTACGGCCCAGTGGCACCGAACTGCTCTGGATGCTCGACATCTACGGCTTCTTGCTCGCCGGGTTCTTGATTCCAATGGGAAACCTCGGCGACCGCATTGGCCGCCGCCGCTTGCTCCTGGCTGGCGGGGTGGCGTTCGGCGTCACTTCAGTGTTCGCCGCATTCTCGACAAGTGCCGAGACGCTGATCGTGGCCCGTGCGATCCTCGGCATCGCGGCTGCCACACTGGCACCGTCGACGCTGTCGCTGATACGCAACATATTCCTGGATCCGCGCCAACGTACCGTCGCAATCTCGGTTTGGGTTACAAGCTTTTCAGCGGGCGCCGCGCTCGGACCGGTGCTTGGCGGTCTGCTGTTGCAGCGGTTTTGGTGGGGCTCAGTGTTTCTCCTGGCAGTTCCGGTCATGATCATGCTGCTGATCCTCGGGCCGTCGCTGCTGCCAGAGTTTCGCGATCCCAACCCGCGCCGACTGGATTTCGTCAGTATCGCGCTCTCCTTGTTCACGGTGCTGCCGGTGATCTACGCGATCAAGCAGTTCGCCCAAGATGGCGTGACCTGGATTTCGATAACCGCCATGGTTGTGGGACTCGCGGTCGGAGTCATCTTCGTCAGGCGACAGGGAAGGCTGGCTGATCCGCTCCTTGATTTGCGGCTGCTGCGGATCCCGGCCTTTAGTTCAGCTCTCGCGATCAACCTTCTGAGTCTGCTCGCTCTTGGTGGCGTCTTCATGTTTGTCGCCCAATACTTTCAATTGGTAGTCGGACTCTCGCCCTGGGCTGCGGGCCTCTGGACACTTCCGTCGGCGGTCGGTCTGATCCTTGGTTCGGCGGCGGCGCCGCTTCTAGCTGGTCGGATCAGAGCCGGAGTCGCAATTGCGGCCAGCTTGGTCGTGGCAGCCGTAGGGTTTGCAATGCTGACGCAGGTTTACGGTGCGGCGGGACTGATGGTCGCCGCATTCAGCACTGTCCTTCTGGCCCTCGGCGTCAGCCCTGCCGTTGCACTCGCGACCGACCTCATTGTTGGGGCGGTTCCTCGTGAACATGCAGGGATGGCGGCGGGCATGTCGGAGACCAGCACGGAGTTGGGAGGAGCATTGGGCATAGCTCTCCTGGGCGCTGTCGGGCTCGCCGTCTACCGCAGTCAGATTGCTCATGATGCCTTGCTGTCGACACAGTCAGTGGCTGTGGCGAGCAACACCCTTGGCGCAGCCCTCATGTTGGCTGATCACATGCCCTCGGACAGCGGCGCGATGCTGACGGTGCTCGCTCGCGATGGGTTCACCCAGGGCATGCACGTAGCCAGCCTGCTCGGCGCCGCGATCACCCTGAGCGCTGCGATCATAGCTGGCCTGGTGCTCAAGTCCGGGCCTGACAGTTCAGCCACCGGGACCGGCTAAATCGGACCGGGAAAGAGATTTTGAAATCCAATTCGAGTCAGGAGGTAAACAATGGAACGCACTAAGCCGAGCATTGGACCCCATAGTCGGCGATCGAGTGCGACAAAGGGTCTTAGAGGGAAGGTTGTTATCGACGTCTCGATGTCGCTTGACGGCTTCATCTCTGGTCCCGATGACAGCCCCAAGCAACCGCTTGGGATTGGCGGCGACCGACTCTTCGACTGGTTCAGCGACGGTGACACCCCAAGCCGGTGGTATCCCTCCTTCAAGATGTCCGCGGTCAGCGCGGAGCTGTTCGATGAGTTCGCCGATCGCGTTGGCGCAGTCGTTGCGGGCCGCCGGACCTACGAAGTTTCGGACGCATGGGGCGGGGACGGGCCACAACCCGGCATCCCTTTGTTCGTGGTTACCCATCAAGTGCCCGAGAGGATGCCCAAGGGAGACCCTCCCTATACGTTCGTCACCGATGGCGTCGAACACGCCATCGAAAGAGCCAGGGCCGCCGCCCGCGGCAAGGAAGTTTCGCTGATGGGCTCCAAGATCGTGCAGCAATGCCTGGCGGCGGGGCTGCTTGACGAGATCACGATCCACCTCGTGCCCGTATTGCTTGGGCGGGGGGTCCCATTGTTCGGCAATCTCGACCCCAAGAAGTACGACCTGTCAGTCGTGCGCGTCATCGACGCGCCCGGCGTCACCCACATCACATATCGGGTGGTTCAATCATGAAGAGAAAATCCACCACATCGCCTGCATCGATTGCTAGCCTCCTCGGGGAGTGGACGATGCAAAGTCCGCAGTTTCCAGACTTTAGAGGTCGGTCGAAGGTTGCCTGGATCGAAGACGGAGCGTACCTGATGGTCCGTGATGAGGTTGAGCGAGGCGAGTTTCCAAGCGGGACCTGGATCATCGGAGGCGATGACTCAAGAGATGACTTTACGTCCCTCTACCACGACTCGCGCGGCGTAAGCCGTGTGTACCAGATGAGTCTCGTCGATGGGATCTGGAAGATCTGGAGAGAGGCCCCTGGATTCAATCAGCGCTTTATCGGTTCGTTTGAGCCGGGAGGTAAAGCCATCGCAGCTCGCTGGGAGACGTCAGATGACGGCTCGCTGTGGGAGAAGGACTTCGACCTCGTTTATCGAAGATTCGAGTAGCCCCGAACAGGGTTCATGGACGTATATCCGGTACTCACTTTTCGCAATGTCGGCACCGCGCTGGCGTGGCTCTCGCGTGCGTTCGGACTCGATGCACGCATCGAGAACGGCGGGGATCATGACTTCCGACACGCCGTCTTGATCCATCACAACGGCCTGGTGCTTGTGGAGGCCGAGCGCCCTGACGAACTCTATGGCACCCATACGGGTCGAGGGTGGCTTTATGTAGCGGTGGATGATGTCGACGCACATTACGCGCGAGCCAAGTCAGCCGGCGCCGAACTGCTGAGCGACCCCCATGATGCCGAAGGCCTACGCGGTTACAGCGCTCGGGACATCGAGGGTAACCTCTGGACCTTTGGCAGCGCAAGGCCAGCGCCCTGATCCCCGAATGTGGGCCTGGCCCTCGGGACGTAGCCCAAAAGCGGGCTGTCAAGATCTGATCTACGAAACTCAGGTGGGCTCTGGCTGAATCGCCTGGGTTTCTTGGAGGCGCTTGCTTTATTCGATTGGCAGTCAGTGTGAACTGCCCTGGGTTTGATGGAGGCAGGGCGGGCAGGACCGTCAGCGCCCTAGGTTCGAACGCCGACGCGACGACACTGGCGAACGCCTCTTATCCAGATTTCCGCAGCTCTGTGTCCTCCCTGTGTCCTCCAAGGCCGGAATCGCCTCAAGGCAGGGTCGCCACAACATGATTTCGAATTCAAAATCTGGTCGGGGGCCCGGGATTTGAACCCGGGGCCTCACGGTCCCGAACCGTGCGCGCTGCCAAACTGCGCCAGCCCCCGACCTCAGTGAACCCGGTGATTCTACCGGCCGGGCTGCAGGCGAGCCGGGGCGCGGCCTACTTGACCCTCCAGACCTTCCCCTGGTCGTCGACGTAGAGAACGATGACCGCGCTCTCTGTTCCCTCGTTCGCACGGGTCAACTCTCCCCACGTCACCTGCACCGGAATCAAAAGCGCCCCGACGTCGCCGCCCCGCACTCGCTCCCACGCGACCCCGACCGACTTCCTCACCGCGGCCTTCCCGTCGTGCGGGAAGACCGCCCGGTCGTACTCGAACGCGTAGCCACCGTCACCGGTTTTGCCGACCAGGTGGTACCGCCCCGATTTCCCGACCTTCGCGGCAAACGCCGCGTCCGAGTCGACGCCCTGAGCCTCGAGCTGCGTCTGCAGGTTCTTCTCGAAGCAGTCGTACGTCCCGTCGATCGGATGCTGGCTGGACACGGCCTGCATGACCGTGTCAGCGCACGCGGGCCGATCAAATAGAAGGGGCACCTGCGGGCTGATTGCGACCACCCAGCCCCCGAACATCGCAGCGCCCAGTACGCTGAGGAACGCTCGAAGCGGGAGGGGTAAGAACCGAACCAAGTCGCAATCGATAGAACGCCCACAACCCTGCGATCACCAGCGGATCAATCGGGCGATGACGAAACGTCATCTGTCGGCGCCGCTTTGCGGGCCGCAGTGGCGGCCGCAGCGCGCCTCGCCCTCAGCCGCTGACGGACGAAGATCGAACCCACCAGCAGGAGGACGATCCCGCCCCACACGAAATACAGGCTCGTGTGCGCGTGCAGCAGGTTCTCGAACCGCGGGCCGTAGTTGACACCGATGTAGAGGACGATCCCCGCCCAGATCGCCGTCGACACCGCCACGCTGGGAGCGAATACCCGATACGGGACCTCGAACACGCCGGACGCGACAGTGATCGGGACTCGAAAGCCCGGAATGTGGCGCCCGAAGATGATCGCGAGCACCCCATAGCGCCTGAACCAGAACTCCGCTTTCTCGAGCCGCTCGGGGCTCAGGTGGATGTATTCCGCGAAGTTGCTCTTGACAAGGCGGTGGCCCACACGTCTGGAGATCAAGTACAGGTTGGTCGCTCCCAACACGACGGCGAGCACCAGCCCCAGCCACGCGAAGAACCACGCCAGCGGAACGTGCGGGATTCGCGTGCCGACGTACATCACGAAAACGTCACCCGGCGCAGGCAGGGGCACGCCTGACTCCTCGAGGTACAGCAGGCCAAAGCCGTAGAGAAACGAGTTCTTCCTCAGGAAATCGAGCACCCACCGGCTGGCGCCGTTGACCGTCTCCGGCAGGTCTCCATAGAGGACGGCCAGGACGATCACCACGGCGAGTGTGAGGAGTGCGGCGGCCGCGACCTGCAGGGCCCGCCCGGTGCGGAACGAGTTCACGATGCGCTGCCCGGTGGTGAGGGGTGACTCGGCGCTGCTCAACGCATCGAGACTAGCGGGTAGGTGTGTCGATCACCGTCCTGGCCTGCATCAGCGTCGCCGTGGCGTCGGCCACGCGCGATCGGTCGTCTCGATTCTCGACGCAAGCGCTCACATAGACCAGTGAGCGCCGCAGGTGATCGACCTTGCCGACGATGCGCACCCGCTCGCCCAGCTTCAGGGGCCGGCGAAGACTCACCTGCAGACGCCCGGTCACCCCTGGGTGACCGGCGTGCCAGGCCGCCCAGCCGACAGCCTCGTCGAGCATCAGCGCCACGATGCCGCCATGGGCCATACCCGCCCAGCTCTGAAACCGCTCGGGCACGTCGTAATAGGCGACCGAGCCGTCGGCTTCCGGCTCGAACTTCAGCTGCAGCCCGTCGGGGTTCAGCGGCCCGCAGCCGAAGCAGTGCCCATCGAAATGAACCTCCACCCAGTCAGCCGCGGCAGTTCCACGTGCCGACGATGCGCTCAGCCGCCCGCTTTCCGGTGCTGGCGCTGGTCAGCTGGGCGTCGATCGTCCCGGACTGTTGACTCCTGTCCATCGTGAACGTCACCTTGTCCGCCGGCAGACGCGCGGCCGCATCGGCGTCCTGGTTCAGCCACGCACGCGAGTTGTCGGGCGCCTGCAGCGAGATCTGCATGTCCCGATTCACGTAGGTCCCCGGCCCGCGGAAATTCAAGACGTTGATGCTGAGCTGCCACTCGTTTCCGCTCGCGTCGACCGTCGTGTAGAAGGTCGACGCCCAGACCTCGCCGTTGCGTGCTTTCGACCCCGAGCAAAACGTCTGCTGCGTCCCCTGGTCGGCGAGGATGGTAGTGATCCGCCCCGACAGGTCGCCCGTCAGCGTCAGGTTCTGGGTCCAGTTTCCCTGCGCGATGACAGGCGAAGGCGACGGACCAACTTTCGCGTTGGTCTGGTCGCAGGCTGCAAGGACGAGTAGAGCGACGATGCCCACAACCCGGAGCATGTGGTCGAATGTTAACCGTGGCAGCCCGGTTCGAGCAAATCAGCCGGGCCATGAAGTCTCTCGATGCCGCGTTCCTGATCGGCGTCGAAGGCGTGACCGAGGTCTGGCTGGTCCGTCACGCCGACTGCTACCAGCAGATGGTCGAGGTCGATGATCCACCTCTAAGCGAGGTCGGACGCGACCAGGCGCGCCGGCTGGCCGAACGCGTCAAGCACATCCAACCGGCCGCCGTCTACTCCAGCCCTTATCGCCGCGCCATGGAGACTGCGCGCGCGATCACCGACGAAGTTCGCGTCGACCCGCGCCTGGTCGAGATGCCGCTGGAGATCTCTGAGGACGGTGTGCTCGAGTTCAAAGAGACGGCGGATTCGGCGGTCTCCCGGATGCGCGCGGTGATGGATGACGTCATCCGCGACCACGAAGGCAGGCGCGTGGTCGTGGTCAGCCACGGCGCCTCGATCATTGCCTGCCTCACCGACGCCATGCGCCTGGAGGCTGGGCAGTTGAGGCTCCTCCCCTACTACACGAGCATCAGCACGCTGCGCGTTCTGGGCGACCGGCGAATGGTCGGCACCTTCGGCGACATCGCACACCTCGAATGACGGAAAGCATCCGCGCCGACCTCGAAAAATACCTTGGCGTGCCGCTGGCGATCGAACCGATCCCCGAAGGGCATTCCGGGTTCACCTATTTCGTCACAACCGAAACACAACACTACGTGCTCCGCGTTCCGCCACCTGGCGCCCGCATCGCTGGACCGGCCGATGTCGTGAGGCAGGGCCGGATCATGGCTGCCCTCCACGAAGCCGGCCTTCCAACCCCGGCCATCAAAGCCATGAGCACAGAGCCCGTCATCGACGGCCGCCCTTTCATCCTCATGGAGCAGGTCGTCGGCTTGCGCATCGAGCAGACCGCGCGGCGGGAAAGGCCGATCGACATCGCGCGTTCGGCGGTCGCGGTCCTGAAGCGCCTGCACAGTCTGCCGCTCGCGAAGACCGGGATCGGCGACGAGGACCCCGTTGGCCTGAGCGCCGAGATGATGCGTTGGGGCATGCTGATGCAGCGCGCGCCGGAGGAGCTGACGGTCCGCGCCGGCGAGCTCGGCGGACTCCTCGCCGTCCAGGTTCCCGCCGAGCGCACGCCCACCCTGGTCCATGGCGACTACCACTACGGCAACATGCTCTTCCGCGGCCGTGAGGTCGCGGCCGTGCTCGACTGGGAGATCGCCGAGATCGGGCAGCCGCTGCTCGACCTCGGATGCCTCTGCATCGTCGCCATCCGGCGGCAGTACCAGGGCGCACACAACCCTGGTGGAGCGATCGACGTCTCGATGCAGCAGCTGTACGAGCTCTACGGCGTCGACGCCGGCGAGATGCGCTGGTACGCCGCGATGTCGCTTTACAAGTACGCGTCGATCTTCGGTTACAACCTCATGCTGCACCGCCGCGGCAAGCGGCCCGATCCCATGTACGAAGGTTTGACGGATACGATCGTAGGCATGATCGACGAGGGCATCGGCCTGCTGCTGTGAGCTGGGACTTTTCCACGGAGCCCGAATTCGAGAGGAAGCTCGAATGGATGCGCAGCTTCATGCACGACGAGGTGTACCCGCTCGAGGTCCTCGACACCGACGATCGCGGCTTCATGCGCGCCGTCCGGCCGCTCCAAGAAGAGGTGAAGAGGCAGAAGCTGTGGGCGACGCACCTGCCGCCCGAGCTCGGCGGGCAGGGCCACGGACAGGTCAAGCTCGGGCTCATCCACGAGATCTCGGGCGCGTCAGTCTGGGGTCCGATCGTTTTCGGCAACCAGGCGCCCGACTCTGGCAACTCCGAGATCCTGGCGAATTTCGGGACTGAAGACCAGAAGCAGCGCTGGCTGTATCCGCTGCTCGACGGAAAGATTCGCTCCGCCTTCTCGATGACCGAACCCGCCACGGCAGGCTCCGACCCGACCCTCCTGTCCTCCACCGCCGAGCTGCGGGGTGACGAGTGGGTGATCAACGGTCACAAGTGGTTCACGTCGAACGGGATGATCGCCGACTTTCTGATCGCGATGGTCGTCACCGAGCCCGACGCCGACGCCTACGAGCGCGCATCGATGATCATCGTGCCCGCCGACACGCCGGGACTGAAGAAGGTGCGCAACATCCCCACGCTGGCCGGCGAGCACGAGCGATTCGGCTACGGGCACGCGGAGGTCGTCTACGAAGACGTGCGGGTGCCGGCCGCCAACGTGCTCGGGGAGCGCGGGCAGGGCTTCCTGATCGCGCAGGCCCGGTTAGGACCCGGACGCATCCACCACTGCATGCGCTGGCTGGGCCAGGCTCGGCGCGCCTTCGACATGCTGTGCGAGCGCGCCCTGCAGCGCGAGGCCTTCGGCAAGAGACTGGCGAGCCACCAGACCGTGCAGAACTGGATCGCCGACTCGGCGGCCGGGATGCAGGCGGCGCGCCTGATGACCCTGCACGCGGCCTGGATGATCGACACCCAGGGCCCATCCGCGGCGCGAAAAGAGATCTCGCTCATCAAGTTCTATGGCGCCAAGGTGCTGCACGACGTGATCGACCGCGCGATCCAGGTCCACGGCTCGCTCGGCTACTCGGCCGACCTGCCGCTCGAGGAGATGTACCGCCACGCCCGCGCCGCCCGCATCTACGACGGACCGGACGAGGTGCACCGCGTGTCGGTGGCAAGGCAGATCCTTTCTGGCTACCGGCCGCCGGAGGGCATGTGGCCTCGCGAGCACGTGCCGACGCGTAAGGAGGCGGCGCGACGCAAGTTCGCCGCGCTGCTCGAGGCGGCGACTACGGATGCCTAAGCGACTCCCGGATTACGCGGTACGCAACCGCGAGGTGTGGACGATCTCGAACGCGAACTACACGGCGGCCAGCGCCCGCGACTCCTGGGCGCAGAAGGAGATCACCTGGGGGAGGTGGCATACACCGGAGTCGGAGATCAAGCTCCTGCCCGACCTGCGAGGGCTGGAGGTCATCGAGCTCGGGTGCGGGACCGCGTACTTCGGCGCGTGGCTCAAGAGGCACGGCGCAAGGCGCGTGGTCGGCGTCGACATCACTCCCGCCCAGCTCGACACCGCGCGCGAGATGAACGAGGAGTTCGGCCTCGGGCTCGAGTTCCTCAAGGCCAATGCGGAGGACGTGCCGCTACCCGACGCCTCGTTCGACCTCGCCTTCTCCGAGTACGGCGCGTCGCTGTGGTGCGACCCCGACCGCTGGATCCCGGAGGCCGCGCGGCTGTTGCGGCCGGGCGGCGAGCTGGTCTTCATGCGCAGCACGGATCTCGAGATGGTGTGCTCGTCCGACACCGAGCACATCGGACGCCAGCTCGTCCGGCCGCTGAAGGGCATGCACCGACTGGACTGGACGGACGACGAGGTCGGGCCGAGCACCGAGTTCCACGTCAGCCACTCCGAGCTGTTCCAGGTCCTCAAACGAGCGGGCTTCGAGCTGCTCGACTTCCGCGAGCTGTACGCGCCTGCCGACGCGGTCGACCATCCCTACTACGAGTACGTGACCGCGGAGTGGGCGCGCCAGTGGCCTTCGGAGGAGATCTGGCGGGCCCGCAAGGTCAAACGTGCGACTCGGCGAGGTGCAGCCGGTCCCAGTCCGAGTATTCGCCGTTCACGTGGATGATCCGCCTGAGACCCGCCTGCTCGAGCAGGCTCGCCGCGATCCCGGCGCGGTAGCCCGAGGCGCAGTGGACCGCGACCGGCGCCTCGCGCGGGATCTCGCCGGCCCGGTGCGGGACGTCAGGCACGTAAATGTGCACCGCGCCCGGAACGTGGCCCGCCACCCACTCGTGCTCGTCGCGTGTGTCAACAACGGTCATCGGCTCCGCACTCAGCACCCACTGGGCCATGTCCTCGACGTCCACCGTCTCGAAGCTCGATAGCTCGCGCCCGCTCGATCGCCACGCGTCGACGCCGCCGTCCAGCATCCCCGCGATGGTGTCGTATCCGATTCGCAGCAGCTCCCGCTGCGCCTTGCGCAGGTCCTTGTCCGTCGCGCCGGTGAGGACGATGAGGCGGCCGCGGGCGACGAGCCAGCCCACCCAGGCGCTGACCGGGCCGTCGATGCCCACGTTGTAGCTGCCGGGGATGTGGCCGCGGTCGTAGTCGCGGCCGACCCGGACGTCCACGACCGCGGCGCCGTCGTCCTGGAGACGCGCGACGTCGTCGGCGGACAGCCTGGCCAGCGGCGGCAGAGTCGTGCCGAGAAGCGGCGCCCCGGCCTGATTGATGGCGCTCATGTCGCGGTAGTAGGTCGGGTACCGCTGCTGACTGAGCACCCGGGCCAGAAACGGCATCACGTCGGTGGTCAGGAAGAACGGGTTGGTCGCGCGCTCATGGCCGAGCGTCGTCTCGTGGCCGCTCAGCCCGCCGGTGCCGCAGAACGACCCTCCGCCGTGGGTCGGGAAGACGCGGATGTCGTCCGGCAGCCCACGCAGCCTCACCTGCAGCGTGCCCAGTGCTTCCAGCGCCAGGTGCACCGCCAGGTGGGGGCCGAAGAGGTCGGTGCGGGCGATCGCGCCGAGCATCACCGCCCCGCCCGAGAACAGGGCGCGCTGCGCTCCATCCTCGCTGAGCAGGTAGGACTTGTGATCGGGGGTGTGGCCGGGCGTGTGGATGGCGCGGAAGCTGATGTCGCCGACCTGCAGCTCCGTGCCGGGGTCGAGCGGCGCGATGGCGGCGCCGACCTCGGCCTCGAGCTCGCGACAGCCGGACACGTAGTCGTTGTGGAGGTGGGTGTCGAGCGCGTGGGTGAGCTTGATGCCGAGATCGGAGGCGACGGCGAGATAGCCCTCGATGTCGCGCAGGGGATCGATCACGACGCCGACTCCATGGTCGGTGTCGGCGACCAGGAAGCTCGCGTTCCCCAGCTCCGTGGCGGGGATCGCCTCGACCCTGTACATGGCGACTAGAAGGTGATGGGCGCCGTGGTCAGCAGGAGGTAGATGGTCAGCAGCGTCACGGCTAGCGCGCCGCCATAGAACACGACCTGCGCGGGCACGCCCTTGGCCGCGTGGACGCCGAAGTCGACGATGAGGTAGCGCAGGCGATGCGCAAAGTGGAAGAAGGGAACCGCGATCAAGACCAGGAGATAGAGCTTGACGATCGGGTTTGCGAGCAGGCTCACGTCCGCCGGGGTTGCGACGTTGATGAAACCGAGTGGCTCGAGGATGCCCTGGAAGAGGATGTGGATCGGAAGCAGGACCGCGGCGATCACGCCGCCCTGGGCGAACATGAACCACCAGAACAGGTGAGCCAGCGCGGGCCGGGAGCTCACTTTCTCGCTCACGGCGCAAGCCACAGCAGGAGCAAGCCGATCACCAACGTACCGCCAATCCACAGCGCGAACTGCGACGCGACGATGAGTCGCGGCGAGACCGGCCGGTCCAGGACTTTGATGTGGATGATCGAGCCGGCCAGGCTGAGGAAGGTCCAGGAGTGGTAAAGCGCGAACGGCAAGCAGACGATGCTGAAGACCGCGAACGCCGTGGGCTGCACGAGTCGCGTCTCGCTGATGTCGTAGAGCAGCCACAAGAGCCAGATCGCCAGGGGCAGCGACGTGAACTCCCGCAGCACATAAAGGAAGTAGTGGCGGTTGCGCGTCCACCAGTTCGCCGGCATGCGCCAGCGATAGAGCCGCGGCGCGGGGTGCGTCTCGGCATCGGCGCTCAATCGCGGTTGCCGTAGGGAAGGACGAATCGCATCGTGGTGTCGAGCTTGGTCTGCTGGATCGCCTTCGCCGGGTCCACCCCCTTCGGACAGACCACAGAGCACTCGCCCACGAAGCTGCACTCCCAGATGCCCTCGGCGTCGCCGACGATGGGCTGCCTCTCCTTCAACCCCTGGTCGCGCGAGTCGAGATTGTAGCGTCGCGCCAGCGCCGTCGCGGCCGGCCCGAGGAACTCGTTGTTCAAGCCGTAGACCGGGCATGCGGCGTAGCACAGCATGCAGTTGATGCACTCGCTGAACTGGCGGAAGTCGTCGATCATCTCGTTGGTCTGGTAGTGCTCGCCGGCGCCGAGCGGGATCTCCTGCTTGCGGATGATCCACGGCTTGACGGACTTCAATTTGTGCATGAAGTCCTCGATGTCGATCACCAGGTCGCGGATCACCGGGAAATTGTTCAGTGGCTGGACCGTGATCGAGCGCGGCCAGTAGTCGCGCAGGAACGCGTTGCAGGTCAGCTTCGGCGTGCCGTTGACCATCATCCCGCAGCTGCCGCAGATTCCCATCCGGCACGACCAGCGATAGCTCAGGCTGCCGTCGAGATTCGACTTGATGTAGTTCAGGGCGTCCAGCACCACCATGCTCTCGTCATAGAACGGGATGTCGTAAGACTGCAGTCGCGGCGCCTGGTCTTTGTCGGGGTCGTAGCGGGTCGCACGGATGGTGATCCTCTTGTCGGGCATTAGTAAGTCCTCGCCTGGGGCTGAAAGTTGGTGATCGTGACGTCGCGATACTCGAGCTGCGGCCGAAGGCCCTCACGGCGGTAAGCGACCGTGTGCTTCAGGTACTTCGTGTCGTCTCGCTCCGGAAAATCTCGGCGCGCGTGCGCTCCGCGTGACTCCTCACGGGCCAGCGCCGAGACCACGACGGCCTGCGCCACCTCGAGCATGAAGTCCAGCTCGAGTGCGGCGACGATCTCGGTGTTGAACGTGCGGCTCGTGTCTTCGATCTTGATCCGCTCGAATCGCTCGCGCAGGCCGCCGAGCTGCTCGACGAGCTTCTCGAGGCCTTCCTTCGTCCGGAAGACGCCCGCGCCCGCGTCCATGTCGCGCTGCATCTCCTCGCGGATCGCGCCGATGCGCTCCTGGCCGCCCTTCTTCTCGAGATACTGGCCCTCGACGCGGCGCGCCTCGTCCCAGAGCATGGCGTCGACCGGGTTGGCGGTCGCCGGGCTGGCGGCGGCCGCATGCTCCGCCGCTGCGCGCCCGGCCGCGGCGCCGAACACGAGGCACTCGGCCAGGGAGTTGGAACCGAGGCGGTTGCCACCGTTGAGTCCGACGTTGGCGCACTCGCCCGCCGCGTACAGCCCGGCGATCTCCGTGGCACCCGAGATGTCCGCGTCGACGCCGCCCATCATGTAGTGCTGCACCGGGCGCACCGGTATCGGATCGGTGACGATGTCGATGCCGAGGTAGTCGCGCCCGAGCTCGCGCATGAAGGGCAGCTTGCGGTCGATCACCTTCTCCCCGAGGTGGCGCACGTCCAGGTGCATGTACTTCCCGTGCGGGCCCTCGAAGCCACGGCCCTCCTCGAACTCGGTCGTCATCGCTCGGGAGATGATGTCGCGCGGCCCGAGCTCCATCTTGTTGGGCACGTAGCGCTTCAGGAAGCGCTCTCCCTCGTTGTTGAGGAGGTAGCCGCCCTCTCCCCTCACGGCCTCGGTGATGAGGATCCCGGTGAAAGGCAGGCCGGTCGGGTGGAACTGCACCATCTCCATGTCCCTGAGCCCCGCCCCCGCCCGATAGGCGAGGGCCATGCCGTCGCCGGTGCAGATGTTGCCGTTCGTGGTGAACGCGTAGAGGCGGCCGAGCCCGCCGGTGGCCAGGATGACCGACTTCGCGGTGATGGCATCGAACCTGCCGGTTCGAATGTCGAGGGCGACCACCCCTAAGCAGCGGCTGTCCTCGACGAGCAGCTTGGTGACGAACGCCTCGTCGTGGCGCGTTATCTGCGGGTACTTCAGCGAGGTCTGGAAGACCGTGTGCAGCATATGGAAGCCGGACTTGTCGGCGGCGAAGACGGTCCGCCAGGTCGTCATGCCTCCGAACGGCCGGACGGAGATCTTGCCGTCGGGGTCGCGGCTCCAGGGGCAGCCCCAGTGCTCCATCTGGACGATCTCCACCGGCGCCTCGCGGACGAACGCTTCGACCACGTCCTGGTCGGCCAGGTAGTCCGAGCCCTTGATGGTGTCGAACGCGTGCGTCTGGTACGAGTCCTCGGGGCGCATCACGGCCGCGGCGCCACCTTCGGCGGAGACGGTGTGGCTGCGCATCGGGTAGACCTTGGAGACCATCCCGACCCTGACTCGTGGATTGGCCTCGACCGCAGCTATCGCTGCCCTGAGGCCGGCGAGCCCTCCGCCGACGACCAGGACGTCATAGCTCTCAAAGTCCACTTGCAGTCTGATTCTATTGGGACTCATGAGCACGCCGTTCTGGGCACGACCGCCCGAGAGATATCCAGGTTCGCTGCCGGAAAAGGCGGACGTGCTCGTGATCGGCGGCGGCATCGCCGGCACGAGCCTGCTGTGGCACCTGGAGAGGCGGCGCATCGACGCGGTGCTCGTGGAACGGCATCACATCGCCTGGGGCGCCAGCGGCCGCAACGCGGGATTCCTCCTTGCCGGCGTCGCCTCGAGCTACGCCGAGGCGGTGCGCACGTACGGGCGCGAGAAGGCGCGGGAGGTGTGGGAGCTGACCAGCGAGAACCACGACCGCCAGATCGAGGCGGCGCGCGGCCAGGAGGTCGGGCACCGGCGCCGGGGCAGCAGCATCCTCCCCGACAGCGAGGAGGAGCGCGAGTTGGTGATCCAGTCGGAGCAGCTGCTTCGGGACGACGGGTTCGAGGTGCGCTGGGACGGCACGCAGCTTGTCAACCCGCGCGACGGCGAGGTGAACCCTTCCGCGCTGGTGGCGGCGCTCGCCCGGCAGGCCAGGCCCGGCGCGATCCGGGAAGGCGTGAACGTGACGGCGCTGACCCCGCGCCGGAGCGACGTCCTGGTCACCGCCGGGGAGGAATCTTGCGAGGCGGGCGTGGTGATCCTCGCCACCAACGCGTACACGCGCGCGCTGGTGCCCAGCGTGAAGATCGAGCCTACCCGCGCGCAGATGCTGGCCACCGCGCCCCAGTCCAGGGTCCTGGTCGACCGGCCGGTCTACTCGCACTACGGGTACCGCTACTGGCGCCAGCTGGCTACGGGAGAGGTCTTGGTCGGAGGGTGGCGCGACGAGTCGCCGGAAACGGAGAAGACCGATGAGGCTGAGCCGACGAGCGGAATCCAGGAGCATCTCGAGGAGGCGGCGCGCAGCCTCGGCGCCAGCGCGGAGATCACGCATCGCTGGGCGGGGACCATGGGCTTCACGGAGTCGGGGCTGCCCCTGTCCGGGCCGCTCGACGGGATGCCGAACGTATACATCTGCGCCGGCTTCACCGGGCACGGCATGGCGTTCGCGTTCATGACCGCGAAAGGCGTCGTCGGGCAGCTCTGACCAGAGGCGTTCTCCCCTCCCGGCGGCTTCCCCTCCCGGCGGCTTCCCCTCCCGGCGGCTTCGCCGCCGACCTCCCCAGCAAGTGGGGAGGTGAAGCCGACCTCCCCGGCAAGTGGGGAGGTGAAGCCGACCGCTAGGCCGGTAGGGAGCGTTCGAGGAAGGCCAGCCAGTTGCCGCCCATGATCCCCTCGACCTGCGCCCGGTTGAAGTGCAGGCGCAGGCGGGCGGGCAGCTCCTTAAGCCTCGCCAGGCTGTCGATCGGCGCCTGCCGCGCGTCGAAACCGCCGTCGAGGTCGGTGCCCAGGCCCACGTGCTCGGCCGAACCGGCCGCGCGGGCGTGGTGGACGATGTGCTGGACGACATCCTCGAGAGTCGCCCTGCCCGACGACCTCAGGTGCTTCTGGTAGAAGCTCACGCCCACCATGCCTCCGCGACGGGCGATCTCGGCCACCGTCTCGTCGGTGACCTGCCGATCGCCGGGGACGATGGCGCGGGCGTTGGAGTGCGACGCCATGATCGGCCCCCGCCACGTCACAAATGCATCGCGGACGGAGTCATCTGCCATGTGGCTGAGATCGAGGATCACCTTCTTGCGCCGCATCGCCTTGAGCAGCTGGAGACCCAGCTCGGTCAGGCCGCCCGGAGCGCCCGTGCCGCCGCTGTACCGCGTCGCACCCCAGGCCGGGCCGACGATCCGCACGCCCCGGTCGGTCCACGCGCCGAGCTGCGCGGGTGTCTCGATGGGGTCGGCGCCTTCCATCAACAGCATGGCCGCCAGGCGGCCCTTCCTCCAGCCGCGGGCGTAGGCGGCCAGGGCGGCGCGGTCACGGATGAGCTCGAGGCCGCAGGACCGGTAGTAGTTGACCTGGGCCGTCGCCATCAGGTTCGCCTCGTGGGCGTTTTCGTACACGAACCTCGTCCGCATCGAGCGCCCAGCCCGGGCGGGGGCGGTGTAGAGGGTCGCGAACACCAGCCCGATCCCCGCGGCGACCAGCGACTGCCGGCTGACCAGGTAGCCCGGAACCGGCGGCTGCAGAAAGCCGCGGCCGTCCGAGATGGCGTTCCAGCCGATGTCGAGGTGGGCATCGATGACCATCTCGTCGGGAGAATAGCTTGCAACCAGATCCTGTATCTGGTAATAATGAAGTCACTCAATATGAATGACTCTGAAATGAAGTTCGCGGAGATCTCTCGGGGCTTCGACCTGGAGACGGACGAGAAGGGCCGCCTGTATTTGAAGCGCTTCCGCGAGCTTTTTGATCCACTCCAGGTCGACGTCTCGGCCGTCGAGGCGCTTTCGGCGCTGCGCCTGGCCTCACACACGCTCCAGCTGATGCAGGATCGATGGGCGGAGAAGCACGAGCTCAGCTCTGGCCGGCTAGGTGTGCTCTTCCGGCTCCTGCGGTGCGGTGACACCCCGCTCGGCGAGCTGGCGCTGGCGCTCGACTCGACGCCGCGAAACGTGACCGGGCTCGTCGACCATCTGGAGCGCGACGGGCTCGTGGAGCGCGTCCCCGACCTGGACGACCGGCGCTCGGTGCGGGCGCGGCTGACCGAGAAAGGCCACACCAAGATCAACGCGATCTGGAAGGAAGCGCTGGACCACCAGTACTCGCTGGCGGGCAGCCTCGACAAGGATGACCTGGCGCAGCTGAGACACCTGTGCCTGACGCTGGTGGAAGCCGCCAGGAAGGAGCTGGGGAGATGACCGAAGCCGTAATGACGCAGCACATCACTCAAGGCCTGTCGCGAGGAAGGGTCATCCTCGCCACGGCGGGCACCATGCTTGCCCTCCTGCTCGCGGCCCTCGACCAGACCATCGTAGGCACCGCCATCCCTCGCATCGTGGCCGACCTGAACGGCCTGGACAGGCTGGCCTGGGTGACGACCGCCTACCTCGTGACCTCGACCACCATGACCCCGATCGCGGGCAAGCTCGGCGACCTGTTCGGCCGCAAGCCGTTCCTGCTCACCGGCATGATCGGCTTCGTCGCCGCCTCGGCCCTGTGCGGCCTGTCGCAGGACATGACCCAGCTCATCATGTTCCGCGGCATCCAGGGCATCTTCGGCGGCGTCCTGTTCGCGACCGTGTTCACGGTCATCGGAGACCTCTTCCCGCCCGACCAGCGCGGCAAGCTGGCCGGCCTGTTCGGCGGCGTCTTCGGCCTGAGCTCGATCGTCGGCCCGACCATGGGCGGCTTCATCACCGACCACTGGAGCTGGCGCTGGGTGTTCATGGTGAACATCCCGGTCGGCATCATCGCCGTCTTCGTCGTGCTGATCGGCCTCCCCTACGTCCGATCCAGGGCGTCGTGGCGGGACATCGACTTCTGGGGCGCATTCACCCTCGCCGCGGGCATCGTCCCGCTCCTGGTCGCGCTCACGATCACCCGCGACCACGCGTGGACGTCGCCTGAGGTCGCGGGCCTCCTGACCCTGGCCGCCGCGATGCTCGCCGCCTTCGTGTTCGTCGAGTCCCGGGCCGATCACCCGATCGTGCCCCTCCACCTGTTCAAGAACTCGACGTTCTCGGTGAGCATGGTGGTCGGCTTTCTCACCGCCTTCGGCATGTTCGGCTCGATCCTCTTCACGCCCCTGGTGTTCCAGGGCGTGCTCGGCATCAGCGCCACCAACTCCGGGGCCCTGATAACGCCGATGATGTTCGGGCTCCTCGCCGCCAGCACCGCGACCGGCTTTCTGATGCGGCGTGTCAAGTACTACCGCTTCCTGGGCACGTTCGGCGTCGCCGTGATGATCTTCGGCATGTGGCTCCTCTCGCAGGTCACGGCGGGAACGGCCGAGTGGATGGTCGTGAGGGACCTCATCGTCGTCGGGCTCGGAATCGGGGTCACGTTCCCGCTCTACCTGACCGCGGTGCAGACCGCGCTGCCGAGGCAGTACCTGGGCGTGGCCTCGAGCCAGATCCAGTTCTGGCGCAACCTAGGCGGCACGGTGGGCAGCGCCATCCTGGGCGCCGTCCTCACCAACCGGCTGCCCGATTACCTCACGGCGCGGGTGTCCGAGCTGGGCATCCCGCCCCAGGTCCTGAAGGGCATCCCGAACACGGCCAACGCCAACGCGATCCTGGACCCGACCCTGCTGAGCAAGCTTCCGCCGGCGATCATCACCGCCATCCGGTCAGCCCTGGCGGATTCGCTCCACGACATCTACATCTTCGCCGGGGCGGTCCTGGTCCTGGGCCTGGTCGCCACGGTCTTCATGAAGGAAGTACCCCTCAAGTCCGTGCCGAGCACCGGGTTCGAGGCGGCGCCGGTCGAGAACGAGGAAGAGGAACAGGCCGCAGCCGCCGGGTAAAGGCCTGTAAGGAGATGCCTCCAATTGTTCGGCAGGCGAGTTAGAATCGCCACCGCACGCCGAGGGCAGTCCGGCAACATCGTCCGGGCCTCAGCGCGATTTAAAGGGGAGGCCAGACGGTGACGGTTAGCTTCGTGGATCGGACTTTGACGTGTCGGGACTGTGGGCGGGAGTTTCTCTTCACGGCGGGGGAGCAGGAGTTCTACCAATCGCGCGGACTCCAGAACGAGCCGCGGCGTTGCCCTGAGTGCCGGGCGGCGCGGCGCGCAGCGGACGGCAACGGCCGGGCGAAGGTCATGCACGACGTGATCTGCTCGAACTGCGGCAAGCCCACCCAGGTGCCGTTCGTGCCAACCGGGGCGCGGCCGGTCTACTGCCTGGACTGCTTCCAGACGGTGGGGCGCCGCTAGAGCCCGAGGCTTCTCCGGCGCTTCGCGCCACCTTCCCCGTTAACGGGGAGGAGTTATCGCGATCGGCCGGACGGGCGAGCCGGTCGCACCCCGCATCTTGAGGGGCAGGCACACAAACAGGAATTCGTGCACCCCGGCTGCGGCCAGCTCCTCCAGGTTCAGGTTCTCGACGATCGGGATCCCGGCCCGAACGAGCAGCAGGAGGTGGCCGGGCAGGGTGACCTTGAGCTCGGGGTCCACGGGGCCCATGACGTCGAACGCCATGTTGTCGGCGCCGACCACCCCAACCTTCTTCTCGATGAGCCATCGCGAACCTCCAGCGCTGACTCCGGGCGCCTTGAGATATCGCTCGGGCTCTGACCAGAACTTGCCCCAGCCGGTCCGAACCAGGACCGCGTCGCCCTCGCGTATGTCTGTGCGAGCGGCCAGCTCGAGGTCCTCGGCGCTGATCGCATGTCCCTCCTCGCTCGGAACGTCGATCAGCACGCCGCGGGTGACGATCGGCGCCATGGTCTCGACTCCCAGCTTTCTGAACCCAACCGACGTCTGCACGCCCTCGTCGACGTGCACACCCCCGTGCAGCGTCAGGTTCTCTGCCTGGTGGCTGAGGGCGTCGATGTGCGTGCCCGAATGCTCCGGCATGACGATGATTCCCGACGCGCCGGTCCGCGCCTCAGGCGCGCCGCGAGCGTGGTGGCGGTGCAGGAAGTAGTTGAAGCCGGGCTGGTGGGCGGGGTGGGTGGGCGCGCCGGCGTAGCGAAGCTGTTCGAGATCGAATACGCGCGCCGACTGAACTGACTCGAGGAGCCCCGTTATCAATCCCTGTAGCGGTACACGATGCGGCCCCGGGTGAGGTCGTATGGCGAAAGCTCGACGCGGATCCGGTCGCCGGGCGTGATCCGGATGAAGTACCGCCGCATGCGGCCCGCCGCGTACGCGATGAGCTTGTGGCCGCCCTCGACCTCGACCTCGAACATGGCGTTCGGCAGCGCCTGCGACACGACGGCGTCCATGACGACCGCCGGCTCTTTCTGGTCGCCGTCATCGCGGTCGGCTTTGCGTGCCTTCTCCGGCCGCCGCGGCGCGCGCCGGCCTTTGTTCTTACCCAAGACTCATGAAGTCTAAGGGCGTCCCACGTTCGCCGCGAGGCGCGCCTCGATGTCCTTCGCGAGGTCCGCGGGCAGGCGTTCGGCCGCGACGAGCCGGTTGACGGTCTCGATCCAGCGCCGGTCCTTCTCGACCGCACGCGCCATCAGCTCGCAACCCGCGTCGACCATCCCCGCCATCGCCATGCCCAGCCCGCCCCAGAAGTGGATCTCGACCATCTCCGGCGCGAGTGCCAGCGCGTCCCGCAAGCGTTCTGCCGCACCCGCCTGGTCGCCGTCGTCGGCAAGTCGCTCCGCATCGTTGCTGGCCATGTAGGCGCGTTTGATACGGAGCAATCGGCGCAGCTCGACGACGGGATCCGGCGCGTCCTCGACGCGCAGGTCGATCAGGCGGTCTTCCCAGGACCGGCCGGTCGGTTTGCCCGAGACGACCAGCATCGCCGCCGACTGCTTGCCGCGGATGTCGCCTCCCTCCCCCTCGGCCGCCTCGAGCGCGGCGAGCATGCGCTCGGCGAGCGGCGCGTCGCTCGCCTTGTACGCCTCGAACATGGCGTCCCAGACGGTGTCCTTCTCCATCAGGTTCGCCTGGCAGCTGAACCCGTCGCCTATGCGATGCCCGGCCGCGGGAATGCAGCGGCTGCCCGTGTGCGCGGCCACGTTGCCGGAGGCATCGACAAGCGCGACCTGTCGCGACTGCGGCTCGTTGTCCGCCGCGAGCAGTGCCTTCAGTGCTTGCGGCGCCGAATACCCGGCGCGCATGTATTCGATGCCCATCGGGCCGAAGCTGACGTTCACCATCGACTGAGTCGCGACGGCGCCGACGCCGGCCAGCGCCCACGGCACCACGGGACCGACCTGGAAGTAATGCGACTGCACCGCGACGCCGAGCTCGCCGGTCTCCTTGTCGACGGCGACGATGGAGTAAGTCAACGCTGGTTATCGTAAGTCGTCGATGGAGCACTATCAGAAACCGGACTGGTTCACCAAGCACGTGTTCAATCGCTTCGTCGCGGTGTGCACACGCCTGGGGATCAGCGTGTGGGGCTCGCGCGTGCTTCGCGTCCGCGGACGCAAGTCGGGCGAGTGGCACAGCACCCCCGCGAACCTCCTGACTTACAACGGCCGGCAGTACCTGGTCGCGCCGCGCGGACATACACAGTGGGTGCGCAACATCCGCGTGTCGGGCGCCGGCGAGCTCCAGCTTGGCAGCAGGCTTCAGCCGTTCAAGGCGACCGAAATCCCAGACGACGAGAAGGTGCCGATCCTTCGCGACTACCTCAAGCGCTGGAAGTTCGAGGTCGGCATGTTCTTCGGAGGCGTCAGCGACAGGTCATCCGACGCCGAGCTCCGCCGCATCGCGCCCGACCACCCGGTCTTTAGGGTCGACCCGGCGTAGAGCAATCTGGCGCGCGACATACCGCGCGTCGCGGCCGACACCGGGCAGCACATCCGAGGTAGCCGAGTACTGGTGCAGCATGCCGACGAAGTAGAGTCCGGGCACGTGCCTGGCCACGCCCCGGTACTGGTCGAGATGACCATCGATATCCACTGCCTCAGGGATCGCGATCCACCGCAGCTCGTTCGAGAATCCGGTGCACCAGATCACATTCGCGACATCGAGCTTGCGACCGTCTTCGAGCAGTGGCAAGCCGTCGCCGATACCGGTCACGCGCGGCACGCGTTGGACGCCGGCGGCAACGAGGTCGGCGACCTTCATTCGGATGAGCGGCGCGGTCTTCATGTTCGGCAGCACCTTGCGTCCCATCGGAGTGTCGACGGTAAGCACGTACGTGCCCATGAACTTGACCAGGGGCAGCACGAACGCCGCCGCGGCCGCGCCGTGCTTCACGGGCAGTTGTGCGAACGGCATCCCGGAGAGATATACCTGGCGTCCGACGCGGATGTCGTAGGAGATCTCCGCTCCGGAGTTGCCCAGGCCGACAACAAGCGCTGGGCCGTCGCGCAGCTGCGATGGGTTGCAGTAAGCGCTGGAATGCATTTGCGTGATGCCCGCGGCGAGCTGGGATGCGAACGCCGGAACCTTCGGCGTGCGGTGAGCGCCGGTCGCAACGATCACGTTCGACGCCTCGAACGCTCCCCCGCTCGACGCCAGGACGAAACCGCCGCCTGCGCGTTCGAGCCGTTCGACAAGCACGCCGTTGCGTACCGGAAGCGCGAACCGCTTCGCGTAGGCAGCCATGTAGTCGGCCACCTCGTCCTTTGCCGGAAACGAGAGCGCCGGCGCCGGAAAGCGCATGCCGGGGAGGCCGTTGTACTTCGCCGGCGTGAAAAGCCGCAGTGAGTCCCACCGCGTGCGCCACGCGTCGCCGACGCGCTCGTGCGCGTCCAGGATCAAGAACTGGCGGCCGAGTTGCTTCAGCTGATACCCGGCCGCCAACCCCGCCTGTCCGCCCCCGATGATGATCGTGTCGTAGGTTTCCATATCGCGTCCTCCTCGATGCGTTGTCGATGACGACGGTATGGCTCGAGGCGGGGTTCGAACATCGACCGAACTGCCCAAACAGCAGCGGCGACGCGATGGGTATTTCTATGTAGGCCGGATCTGGAGCCCGTGCTCATAGGCATAGGCCGTCGCTGCCGCACGGCTCGCCAGCCCGAGCTTGTCGAAGATGTTGCTCACGTGTCTGGCAACCGTCTTCTCGCTGATGAAGAGGTCGGCCGCAATCGCCTTGTTCGTCTTGCCCGCGGCGACCAGGCGCAGCACCTGGAGCTCGCGTGCCGTCAGGCCGGCAGCCTGTCTGGAGGCTGAAAGCTCATCGAGCCGGGCCAGGTCGCGTCTGGCACCCAGCTGCTCGAAGGCGCGACGGGCGGCTTCCAACTCGAGAGCCGCCGCGTCGACGTCGCCGGCCGCGCGGCATGCCAGGCCGATGAGCACCCGCGTCCTTGCGGCATCGTACGGTGCCTCGAGCTCACGCCACTTCGCCGCCGCCGAACGCAGGGCCTCGAGTGCCTGCCGGTGCTCATCTGACGCGAGGGCGACGGCGCCCCGCGCGTGGTCCGCCATCGCGCGCAGAAATGGAGCGCCGAGGTGTTCGGCGTGAGCGGCAAGCTCGAACACCGCGTCGCGGGCGAGATCGAGGTTGCGGGCGGCGATCATGATCTCGACGTAAGCAGGCAGCACCGCACAGGCCTGCGGGATGGAGCGCGCCTCCTCGCGCTCGCGCGCGATCGCGGCCGCCGCGGCGGCCACGTGACCGTTCGCCAGCCTTAGTAGCGCGAGCCCCGGCTGCGGCGACCGGCCGAGGTCGTGGGCGCGGCGGTATGCCGACTCCGCCGCCGCGCTATCGCCCCGCATCCTGTGCAGCTCGCCCAGCGCGTAGAAAGCCTCTCCCGCGCCGGCATGGAGGCGGGGCGTGGACAGCCGCTCGCACGCTTTCTCGAGCTCACCCAGCGCCGCCGGCCACGCGCCCTGAAACTGCATGAGCTGGGCGCGGAAGACAAGGCATGCGCCGCGGAACTGGACGATCCCCGGCTGCGACTCGCACCAGTGGTCCAGGGCCACCGTCCACTCGCGGGCGCGGCGGAGGTCGAAGATGCCGCGGCAGCTGTCGATGATCGCGCAATAGACAAGTCCGGTGAGCGGCGGGGAGACCTCACCTGACATGACCGCGGCCATGTTCTCATCGAAGAGCTCGGTGCCGGCTGTGATGTCCCCCAGCTGAATGAAACATTGGCCGCGACCGAGCCTGCCCATTGCCTGGAGGTCGGCGTCGCCGAAGCGCGCGGCTATCTCGGCCACCTGGCTCAAGACCTCGAGGGCCCGTTGCGGGTCAGCGCCGAAAAGGGCCTGCAGCGCGACGGGGATCAGCAGGTAGCCCGCCTCGACGCAATCGCTGCCCGAGTCGTCGAGGATGCGCCGGGCCCTTGCCAGCCACCCCTGCGCCTGCGCCATATCGCCGCGATTGATGAAGCTCATCACGAGTTGAGCGGCGCAACGGACAGCGCGCTCGACCTCGTGCTCTTTGAGGAAGACGGTGTGCGCGCGTCGATACGCATCGACCGACTCCTCCTCGAGACCTATCAGCTGGGCGGCGACGGCAAGTCGCTCGAGGTCTGGGCCCGTCTCCGCGGTCCTCAAGCCTTCGTACGCGGCCGGCCAGTCGTGCTGGTCGTACGCGCGACGGGCGATCGTCAGGTCAGCCGGCATCTCCGTATCTCAGGTCGCGCGGCTTCGAAGCGCGCCAGCGCTCGACCCAGGTGCCCTGGATGTCCGGCTGCTTTTCCTCGGCGGCCAGGTTGCGCACCGCTTTCTCGACCCGCGCCGTGAACTCCCGCGTGCCTTCCGCCGACGCCGGCGTCATCGGCTTGCCGATTCGCACGCGGACCGGTCCGGGAAGCGGCAGCTTCTGGTTGCGCGGCATCACCTGGTAGGCGCCGCGGATGTGCATCGGCACCACTGGCGTGCCGGTCTCCTTGGCCAGGAATCCGACCCCGGGCTTGAACTCCTGGATCCGGCCGTCCGGCGTCCGGCTGCCTTCAGGAAACAGGACGAGGTTCCAGCCCGACTTCAGGAGCTGGCTCGAGCTGTGCAGCTGGGCCTGCGCGCCACCGGTCCGCGAGAAGGGAAACGTGTTGAGAAACAGGCTGACGATGTTGCCGAGGAGCGGATGCTTGAACCAGTAGTCGGCTGCTGCCGCGACCACGGTGCGGTCGCGCGCCGAGTCGGTGAGCGAGTGGAGGATCAGCGACGTGTCCGCGTGGCTCGAGTGGTTGGCGGCGAAGATCACCGGCCGCTCGAGCTCCCTCACCCACTCCCGGCCCTCGACCTTCGGGTGGACCATCGCCTCCGTGAATGGCAGCAGCAGCGCGCGCTGGATCAGCCACCGGATCGAGCGGACGGGCTCTACACGTGCCCAGCCGAGGTCGCCGGACGGAGGAGGAACGACCGCGCCCTGCTCAGGCCATGAGTGCGGCCGCGGCGTGTCCCAGTGCCAGGCCCGCCGAACGCGCATCACGTCGCCGGCGGCTGAGCCGGCGGCGGCCGCGAGCCGCGTGAGCGGACCTTCCGAGTACCAGGCCACGACTCACTCGACCTCGCAGAGCATGATCGGCGGGGTTCGGAGGTGGGTCACCGACGGATAGCGGCCGACCGTCTGCTCCGCCATCTCGAGCGCATCCTCGAGGGTGGTGGCGCATTTGAAGCCAAGGCGGTGCACGACGTCACGATCGCCGCCGACGATGATGATGTCGCCCGCGTGCTCCATGGCGTGCGCCGCCCAGTACCAGGCGTAGAACGGATGCGCGCCGTGGTAGGCGTGCGACTTGCGGTAGAGCTGCCGGAACCACGGATCCTCCGCGAATCGCAGCTCGTACTTCGTTTCGATCTCCCCCGGGTCCCTGGTGTCGGCAAGCACCTCGTCATAGAAGTCGATGTAGCTCGGATGCTGGACGGCGTCGAACTCGTAGCGGGTCGGGTGAGTGAGGATCAGGACCCCGCCCTTGCGGAGCACCGGCTTGGAGCGATAGAAGTTGAACAGGTACCCGGCGCCCATGCAGACGACGAGGACCGGGTTCATCGGCGAGTTCACGTTGTACGGGCCCAGGTAAGGGACGCCGATGGTCACGATGTCGGTCTGTCCCTCGACCCGGACGGTGATCTGCTTGTTCACGGCGTCAAGCGTCTTGTCGTGGACCGCGTCGACCTGCCCGGCGTTGACGGCGGTCATGCCGTAGGGCGCCCGCATCGCGTGGAACACGTTGCGCTTGAACGCCGGCGGCGCCAGATCCGTCATCTGCTTGGTGGCCAGGAACATCGCCTGGTCCTGCGCCGTCCAGTCGGTCTCCCGCTTCTGCATGAAGCTGGCAATCGCCGGAAACGCGTGGTTGTTGACGGTCGTCTCAATGTGAAACACCCGCACCGTGTCCTCGATCAGCTGGCCCTGGCGGATGCACGAGTGATGCAGCGCCGAGTCCGGGGGGTTCATGTAGGAGCGAGAGCCCAGCAGCGTCTTCACGTTGTGGTGGGCACGAATTCCGCGATACGAGGCGAGGCCGGTCGACATCGACTTGTGCCCGCCGTCCATCGGCACCAGCGTCAGGTTGACGTAGATCACGAGGTCCGACTCGGCGGCCCGCCGGTTCAAGGTGACCTCTTCGCCCGCCGACGTCTTGCCGATGTAGACGTTGTTCTCCTCGTCCTCGCCGTCGTGCTGGTAGAGACGGTCGGGATGGAAGGTGGTGAAGATCCTGTCGCCGACGATGTGCCGCAGCTCGTCGTCGGTCATGCGCCGGTGCAGCCCGAGCGCCGCGATGATGTGCAGGTCGTCGATGCCGGCCTCCGCGGCCATGTCGATGACCTCTTCCATGACCAGCTGGCGCACGTCAGGCGCGGCCATCGGCGGCAGCGGCAGGGAGAGGTCGTCGAAGGCGACCGTCAGCTTCATGCCCCGCCGCAGCAGCGACTTGAGAGGGTCGTCCTCGAGAGGCTTGGCCAGCGCGCGCTTGATCGCGCGTTCGGGATGTGCGATCGGTTCGAGTGGGTCGGGCGGATAGACGATGCGCGCGCCGAGCGGCATCTTCTCGAGCCGGATGCCCTCGCCGAAGTGGAACAGCACCGGCGGCGTGTTGCGATCGACCTCTATGACGGCTCCGGGGCGCGGCATCAGCCCCTCAATCGTCGCAGGTCGAACGCGACCTTCACCGCGCCGAGGCGCCCTGAGCTCATCGCGTAGGCGATCGCGTCGCGGTACTCGCCCAACCCGAAAAGCGGACCGGTGAGCTCCTCGAGCTGCATCTCCGGCGCGGCTTCGAGCGCCAGGTCGAACGTCTTGCGGCCTTGGCGTTTCGGCTCCGCGCCATACGCGTAGGCGCCCATGACAGTGAGCTCGCGCTGCCAGATCGGGGCCCAGTCGACCTTCTCCTCGCCCGGCATCCCCACCACGATCAGCGTCCCACCTTCCCGGGTGTAGCGCACCGCGTCGTTGAGGCTGTCGGCGCGGCCGACGCATTCGAACGTGACGTCGGCGCCCCCGAGCAGCAGCGAGCGGTTCATGCTCTCCAGCCTCCGCGAGCCGGTGGCAAAGCGGATGCGCTGAAAGACGTCGGCGGGAGCCACGACCTGGTCGGCGCCCAGCTTGCGCGCGAGGTCGCGCTGGGTCGGATGCTTGGCGATGGCGATCAATCGCCGGGGCGGCGTGAAGAGCTTGACCGCCGCCACCGTGAGCAGCCCGATCGTGCCCGCGCCGGAGACGACGACGACGTCGTCCTTCGTCGCGCCGCCGCGAAGCACGGCGTGAATGCAGCAGGCGAAGGGCTCGACCAGGACCGCCGCCTCGTCCGGCAGCGTGTCAGGCACCGTGTGTACCTGGCTCGGGTGGGCGACCAGCACCTCTCCCCAACCGCCTCCGGTATCGGCGCAGTAGCCGGTCTGCAGGCCGACCTCGATGGGCCCGTCGGTCACGTTGTAGCAGAGCCCGGGGCGTCCTTCCGCGCAGCGCGGGCACGGCGGGTCGATGCCGCGGACGGCGCACCCGAGGGCGGGCTCGATGACGACTCGCGACCCGTCGTCGAGGATGCCGGCGACCTCGTGGCCGGGCACGAAAGGATAGCTGGTCAGCGGGTCGAGGTAGAGAGAGACGTGTCCACCGATGGCAGCGAGGTCCGAGCCGCAGATGCCGCTGACGCTGGGCCGGACGCGAATCCAGTCTTTGGTGGGCAGCGCGGGCTCGGGGAAGTCGCCGAGCTTCAGCATCGAAAGCGCGCTGGTCGCGACGTCGGGCCGTCCTCCGGCGGCCTTGACCAGGGCGAAGGCGGGCAGCGAGCGCTGGTAGGTTATGGCCAGCACCTAGGTTCCCACCCGGCGGCTTCGCCGCCGACCTCCCCAGCAAGTGGGGAGGTGAAGATTCCACGTCACCTGCGGACGGCCTCCAGGTACTCGGGCGACCGTGGGTCGGGCATCGGCAGGCGCCAGTTGCCCGGCGCCATGCGCCACCGCTCGACGCGCCACCCGCGCTGCCCGGCGACCTGGGACAGGCGGGCGTCGGGGTTGACCGCGACCGGCGTGCCGACCAGCTCGAGCATCGGGAGGTCGGAAAGCGAGTCGGCGTAGGCAAAGCTCTCCGACAGCACGATCCCGTTGCGGCCGGCGTAATCCTCGAGCAGCGCGCCGCGCGCTTCGCCGGCCGGCGGCGGCGACTGCAGGTCGCCGGTCAGGCGGCCGTTCTTGACCAGGAGGTGCGCGCAGTCGACCTCCACCTCCAGCAGCTCCGCCAGGGGCTCGACCACCACGTCGAGCGCACCGGTGAGAAGAAGCACGCGATGCCCGGCGCGCTTGTGCTCGCGGATCCGGCGCATCCCGGGCGGATAGATCCGGCGCAGCGTGACGGCGTCGAGCGCCTCCCGGCCCAGTCGCTTCATGACGTCCGGATCGAGGCCGTCGTACTCGCGATAGAAGCTGCGCTGGAACTCGGCGCGAGAGCGGCGTTCGAGAAACAGCCAGCGCGGCCCTTTGCGCAGCATGCGCGCCATGAAGACGGGCCAGTCTTCGAGCGGCTGGGCGCGGAGGCGCATCCACAGGAAATACTCGACCACGTTCGTTTCGACCAGCGTGCCGTCGACGTCGAACACCGCCAGCACGTCGCCGCGACCGGTCCGTCGCTCGATCGCCGAGCGTACGGAGTTGGCCTCCGGCCGGGGCGCGGTGCTGCCCGTCGGCTGCCTGCCGCGTCGCGCGGCGGTCTCGGCCCGCGACATGCGCACCACCGTGGGGAAGTGCACGTCCTGGAAGTAGTGCGTCCACGTGTACAGCGCCGGATCGAACGGGAACGTCTTGCGCTCGGCGGCTGAAGTCTTCTCCCACAGCGACATCACGTTGCGCGTGTCGAAGATGCAGTCGACCTCGGTGTACACGCCGTAGAGCTCGATCAGGTTGACCCCGCGCTCGAGGCGTTCGCGCTCCTCGTGCAGGTCGTCGGAGACCTGCGAGACGTTCGCGCCCAGCGGCAGGCGTTCGACCAGCCACTGCGCCGCCTCCACCACGCGCAGCGCCGTTCGGGCCTGCGTCGCCATCTCCTGACGGGTCGGGTAGGTCCACGTCGGCGTGCCGATCGCCTGCCCGTACCGGTCGCGCAGCGGATGCTCGGTGAAATAGGTGCGCGCCTCCTCCTGCATCTGCCGGAGGCGAAGCGGGTTCCGGCTTCCCGACGCGGCGTGGTAGACGCGCGGCTTCGAGTCCGGCGGCGGGTTGGCGGCGACGGCGAGCACGGTGTTGACGACGAAGTCCGCCGGGATGATGTCGAGGATCGAATCGGGCAGACCGGAGAAGTCGCGCAGGATGTTGCGGCCGAAGGCGAGGATCAGCGGCTCCGCCATCCGGAATCCCTCGAGCCAGCCGGCGGAGGGTTCGGCGAGCGCGCTCTCGATGATCGAAGGCCGGACGATGGAGAGCGGGATGTCGCCATGCAGCTCGACGACCGCGTGCTCGGCCATCGCCTTGGTGAAGGAGTAGATGTCGGAGAAGCCCATCGAGTTCGCGTGCACACGCCCGCGCTCGACGAGCCGGTCCTTCACCCATTTCTCGCGCAGGCGCTCGGTGGTTCGCGCCACCGCGGGCGTCCCCGCGGGGCCCATCCGGGAGCGCGCCTCGCTCCGCAGGCGGTTCAGGACCTCGGGGCGACGCGACTCCTCCTCGACCGGTCCACGCAGGTTGGACAGGACCTCGGCCTCATGGCGCCAGTTGAGGCCGGGGTCGAGCGGCGCCTCCTCCCGGACGAGCCCGCGCAGCATGCCGCCGACGTAGGCGGTCGAGATGTGGACGAGGTGCGGTCGGGCGCCCGTGGCTCGGAGCGCTTCCACCATCCGTGCGGCCCCGAGAAGGTTGGTCTGCGCGGACAGGTCGGCGGGGTTGTCGAACTCGACGGCCGCGGCCGAGTGGATGACGATGTCGCAGGCGCGCAGCTGCTCGCGCGACGCGTCGCTCAGACCAAGACCGTCGCGGCTGAGGTCGATCTCGACGACCGCGAGCTTCTCGGCGGCGAGTCGGGCGAACACCTCCTCGCCCAGCTCCTCCTTCAGGCGCTTGAAGGCCGGGCTCGCCAGGACCTCGCGGTCGAGGCGCTCGGACGCCGGCCGCCGAGCGCTGGAACGGATCGCCAGGTTGATGCGCGCAACGTCGGGGATCGAGCGCAGGCATTTTTCGACGATCGACTTGCCGAGGAACCCGGTGCTGCCGGTGACCAGGATGGTCTTCCCGCGCAGCGCTTCGGCGATCACCCGAGTGAGTCTAGAGGCTCGGGCGAGAACCCTCGGCGAGAGATTCGGCGATCCAGGTGGCCCCAGATCCGGGTGAAGCGACGAGTAGCGCAGCGAGCGCATCGTGCATTCGTGAGCGAGCAACGCAGGAGCTGAACCCGGAGATGGGCCGCATGGGCGCCGAAGATCCGGCGAGGGCTTCGCGCCCGAGCCTCAGAGGCTCGTCTGTCCGTGGTTCAGATGCGGCACCGAGATGACGTCCGAGCCTCCGCCGTCCGTCCAGCCGAGCCACGAACGGGCCGTCGCCCAGAACCAGTAGGTCTGTCCGGACTTGCCGCGGAAGGTCGCCGAGCTGTTGCCCTGGCTCGAATGCCAGCTGTGGCGGACGCCGTCCTGGGTGACGTAGTAGACCGTGAACCGGACCGTCGCCGGGCTGGACCAGCGGACGTGGATCGTCGCCGGGTTGTCCCGACTGGACGTCGCGGTGAGAGTGACCCTCGGCCAGGTGATCGACGCGAACCGCGGCGATCCGCCGAGCCAGAGGTTGCCCAGATCGCCCGGGTACGGGTCGGCGCCGCCGCCCGCCCAACCGTATGGGTCGACGGGGCCGGCGCCGTTGAGGTGGTAGACGCCGAAGTGGAGGTGGGGGCCGGTCGCCGTGCCGGTCATGCCGGAGATCCCCAGGACCTGGCCCCGGTAGACGTACTGGCCCTTGTCGACCCAGATGTGGGACATGTGGCCGTAAAAGGTCATCAGGCCGTTGCCGTGGTCGATCTCCACCGTCTGCCCGCTCAGGCACGAGTGGCATCCGGGTACCAGCCAGTTGGCCAAGATGACGCGACCCGGCGCGGCGGCCGCGACGGGCTCGTAGAACAACCCGTAGTCGTACCCGTCGTGGCCCGAGTAGTAGAGGTAGTCCTGCCGCCCGGGCGTCTGCGCGTAACCGGCCGTGAAGCCCGGGTCGGGGCCGCCGACCCTGGCCGAGGCGACCACGCCGTCGTAGCGGCAGAGGTGGCCGCTGACGTTGTAGTTGGGCCCGCAGTGGTCGAAGATCGAGGTGATGTAATGCCGGCCCATGAAGGGCAGGCTCAAGAAGGCGCCCGGCGACGGTGCCTCATGGATGTTGCCCAGGCCGTCCTCGAGGGGTCCGTACCTGATCTGGCTCGGGTAGGACCACCGCGTGTACTTGATCGGGGCGTGTCCGGGCGGCAGGGCCGAGTACGCCTGCGCCGGTTGCGCAAACAAAAGCAAAGAACCGAGGGTGAGGAGAGACACGAAAACCCGCATAGCCTTGGCGACCGAGATCATCACGGTAGAACTGCGCCCCCAACCACCTGCCCCAGTTTTGGTTAAGTTTCGCAAATGATGGCTGACTGGGCTGGCGCGGACCGCGTTTTGAGCCAGGGAAGGGCCGCCGTCTTCGAGGAGCCGATCGGGCCGGCGGGGGTGCGGGTCCGGGAGCGACCTCGGACCGCTCCGGCGGCGGGCTCGGTGGCGATCGCGATCAAGGCCGCCTCGATCAACCACCTCGACCTGTGGCTGGCGAGCGGGGCGCAGCGGGTGACACCGCCCCGGGTCATCGCCGCCGACGGCGCCGGCGTCGTCGAAGCCTCGGGCGACGGCTCCTGGCACCCGGGCGACGAGGTCGTGGTCTATCCCGTGGTCTGCGACTGGGAGTGCGAGTGGTGCCGTTCCGGACAGAACGTGAAGTGCCCGCGTTTCGGGGTCGTCGGCGAGCACTCGGACGGCACGGCATGCGAACTGTTCCATATCGACGCGCGCAACGTCTTTCCCAAGCCGAAGGGGCTCTCGTGGGAAGAGACGGCGGCTTTCCCGCTGACCTTCCTCACGGCCTGGCGGATGCTGACCACCAGGGCTCGGCTGCAACCCGGCGAGAAGGTGCTGGTCGTCGGCGCGAGCGCGGGCGTCGCTGTGGCCGCGATCCGGATCGCCAGCCACCTCGGCGCGCGCGTCTTCGCGACGAGCCGGTCCGAGGCCAAGCGCCGGCGTGCCATCGAGCTCGGCGCCGAGGCCGCATTCGACTCGACGGGTTTCAGCAAGGCCGTGCGCGAGGCCAGCGGCGGCGGCGTCGACGTGGTGTTCGAGCACGTCGGGCCGGCCACGCTCGGTGAGTCGATGCGGTCAGTCGTCCAGGGCGGTCGCGTCGTCCTCTGTGGATCGACCTCCGGCGCGAAGGCGGAGATCGCGATGCCGCGCCTCTTCTGGGGCCAGCTCGACCTGCTCGGCTCGACGATGGGCAACGCGGACGAGTTTCGGGCGGTGCTCGAGGCGATGGACGAAGGGCTCAAGCCCGTAGTCGACACCGTTTATCCGTTGTCGGAGGTAGAAGGCGCGCTGAAGCGACTCGACGCTGCCGAGCAATTTGGAAAAGTCGTGCTGTCTGTGTCGTAGGGGGAAACGGAGCGATGCGGGGATTCAAGCCACAGGCCGGACGGTAACCCGCGACCGCCGGCGCTCGCGGGAATCGGAAGCGTGAATTACCCGCGACTGCCGGCGCTCGCGGCCTTCACCCAGATCTTGGACGCCGTCTCGTGGCTCAGGGTCACTTCCCTGCGGGCCACCCTGACACGCACGGTCTTTCCCACCTCATCGACTTCCGCAACAACTATTTCGCGACCCGGCGTGAGGTCGCGCTGGTGGAGGTAGGCGAGGAGCGGCGGCGCCTCCCGCTCGGCGACCTCTGAGACTCGCGTCAGGACGGCCTGCTCGCCGCCCTTCAGCGACGACAGCCTCACCTCATCGGCCAGAGCTTCGGAGTGCCCGGGGATCGGATTGCCGTGCGGACAGGTCGACGGCCGGCCGAGCACCTGGTAGAGCCGGCGTTCGACGACGTCGGAGACCGCATGCTCGAGGCGGGCGGCCTCGGTGTCGGCCGTGACCCAGTCGAGGCCGAGGACGTCGGTCAGCCAGCGCTCCATGATGCGGTGCCGCCGCACGATCGACTCCGCGGCGCGCATCCCCACCGGGGTCAGCTCGATCTCCTTACGCCCGTTCATGCGGACCAGGCCGTCTCGGGTCATGCGACGCAGGCCGATGGCCACCGTGGGCCGGCTCACGCCCAGCCAGTCCGCGAGCCGGGCGCTGCGCAGCGGCTCCTTCTCGAACCACATGTAGTAGATCGCCTCGAGGTAGCGGGAGACCACCTCGGAAGGCTCGTGGCTCGGGTTGTTAGACTCATCTAACTGCATCTTTTGTGTGGACTAACCCTCTGAGAAGACTATGAGCCAGACCGCTGCTGTCGCACTGGGCGCCATCGCCGGAGGCACCATCTTCCTCGGCCTCCCGGTCGCGCGCATCCACGGCCTGCCGAGAGCGGTCCAGGGCTTTCTCAACGCCTTCGCGACCGGCATCCTCGTGTTCCTGCTCTGGGACATCCTGACTCATGCCGGCGAGCCTGTCGAGGCCGCCCTGGAGCCCGGCCAGGGGTCTTTCCCGGCGCTCGCCGCCATCTTCGCCGCGAGCTTGGCCCTGGGCTTGCTCGGGCTCGTCTACTTCAACCGCACGGTCTTCAGCCACCTGCGCCACGGCACCGCGGCGCCGACCGCCCGCTCCCTCTCGCTGGCGATCGCCACCGGACTCGGGCTCCACAACCTCTCCGAGGGGCTGGCCATCGGTCAGTCCGCGCACCTGGGCGCCATCGCGTTCACAGGGGTTCTGGCCATCGGCTTTGCGCTCCACAACATCACCGAAGGCTTCGGGATCGCCGCCCCGATGACCACCGAGGCCAAGCCACCGTCATGGGGTTTCCTCGGGCTCGCCGGCCTGATCGGCGGTGGGCCTACATTCATCGGGACGTGGATCGGCTACCTCGCCGGATCGACCTACTTCTCGGTCGCCTTCCTGGCCATGGCGGCGGGTGCCCTGATCTACGTCCTCAACGAACTGTTCAACCTGGGGCGCCGGATCAGCACCCCGCCCATGTTCGCGTGGGGCGTGCTGGGCGGCTTCCTGACGGCTTTCGGCACCGATCTGTTCCTGGTCTCGACGGGGGCCTAGCCTGCTCAGGACGCGGCGGAGTCGTATCCGTCCGCCTCATCGGGGTCGAAGTCGTGCCAGTCCGGATGGCGCCACCTGAAGAGGCGCTCCTGGACCTCGAAGAGGCTGTCCAGCGTGTCCTGGACCTGGCCGGTGTCCCGCAGCGGCTCGCTCAGCCGGTCGGGCATGGCAAGCACGAGCTCGCGAACCTCGGTCCGAACCCGGGGCGGGATCCTGGTCACGCCGTCCCGGTTCAGCTCCTCGAGGCGCGACAGCACCCGGTCGGTCGCCTCCAGCATCCGCTGGAAGGCGTAGCGCCGGCGGTTCTCGCGCCGAAGCTCGGCGACCTGCTGCTCGATCCGGCTGCTGGTGTCGTCGATCATGGCCGGCTACCTTTCCCAGCTTACCGGCTCCTGCCGGCCGCCTGAGATGGAGTTCCTGGAGCGCCTGCAGGCCCTGTTCAAGCCGGTGGACGCCTGGGGCGAGTTCAGGAAGGGCGCCCGGCACGCAGCCGTGGTGTTCGTCCTCTACCGCCATGACGGCCGCTGGACGGTGCCGTTCGTGCGCCGGAGAGCCGACCTGAGGGATCACCCTGGGCAGGTCGCCCTGCCCGGCGGCGGCGTCCAGCCTGGGGAGTCGGCCTGGCAGGCGGCCCAGCGGGAGGTGGCGGAGGAGATCGGCGTCCCGGTCGGCCGGCTGGTGCCTCTCGGCGCCGGAGACATGATCTACGCGGCGGTCACCAACTTCTCGGTCGTGCCGTTCCTCGCCCACCTGCCCGACCCGGTCGAGCCTTTCGTCCACGACGCTGGCGAGCTCGAAGGGGTGCTCGCCATCTCGCTGGAGCGCCTGCTCGACGACAGCCAGTGGCTCGTATCGGACGAGCCGTGGCGATTCAGGTACCTCGAGCACGACGAGAGCGTGGTGTGGGGCCTGACCGAGCGCATCGTCTACGGGCTCGCGCCGCGGCTAAGGCTTGCGCTCCAGGCTGCGGAGGGTGCGCAGTGACCACACCAGAAAGCCGCCCAGGACCACGATCGCAAACGCGTACGCGATGACGAGGTAGGTCACGGCGCCGGCTCGCGCCCGGCGGCGACAATCGGCGCCGGCTCGAGGGCGTTCTGCCGCGCGTCGAGCAGCACTTCGATGCGGTAGCGGATCGCGATCATCACCGCGGCCAGGACGAGGGTGCACGCCAGGGTGAAAAGGAACGTGGCGAGCATCTCCGGCGGCAGGGCGTCGTTGACGACGACCGGGCCGGGATGCTGCGTCCGCCACCAGGTCACGCTGAAGTGCACGACCGGGACGTCGATGAACCCGAAGATGCCGACCACCGCCGCCAGCCGCGCGGCGCTGCGGCCCGGGTCGGCAAACCTGCGCACGAGCAGGTAACCCGCGTAGATCATCCAGAGCACCAGCGTCGAGGTGAGGCGCGCGTCCCACGTCCAGAAGGTGCCCCAGATCGGCTTCGCCCACAGCATCCCCATCACCAGCGTCACCGTCGTGAAGACGACCCCGGTCAGGGCCCCTGCGCGGGCGAAGCGGTCGGCGGCGGGGCTCTCGTTGCGGAGGTAGACGATCCCGCCGACGAGCACGACGGCAAAGCACCCGTAGGCGGTGATCGCCGAGCTGACGTGCAGGTAGAAGATGCGCTGGACGACACCCTGCAGGTAGTCGGTCGGCGCGTAGCCGAAGATCGCCACGCCGGCGACGAGCATCAAGGCGACCGCGCCGGCGGCCGCGCGTTCGTACCTATTCATCGAGCACGAAGCGAGCGGCCAGCGAGGCGAGCACGACGAAGAGTATGTCGAAGTCGACCAGGAGCCCGATCGCCTCGGCGTAGCTGCCTGGCAGGCCCATGGCGGACTGGACCGCCTGTCCGCCGGCGACGATGAACGGGATCCACAGCGGCAGCGTCAGCAGCGGGAGGAGCAGCTCGCGCGCGCGAATCCGGGCAACGAGCGCGGCGAAGACGCAGCCCAGCGCCGCCATCCCGATCGTGGCCAGCAGGACGGCGACCACCGTGTCGGCGCCAAGCGGCGTGCCGAAGAACAGAGAGAGCGCCGGGAGCATGACCGCCTCGCAGGCGATGAGCAGCACTGAAGCGGCGATCGCCTTGCCGGCGAAGATGGCCACCGGCGGTGCGGGCGTCAGGAGCATCGCCTCGAGCGAGGCCTGCTCGCGCTCCGCGGCGAAGGTGCGCCCGAAGGCGACGAGCCCGGCAAAGACGAGAGCGAGCCACAACACGCCCGGCACGATCGTGTTCGCGTTGCGCGAGTCGACCTGGAAGGCGAAGTTGGCGATCAGCAGCGCGAGGATGATGAACTGCGCCAGCGCGGGCACAAGCTCGCGCGTGCGCCACTCGGACCGGAGGTCCTTGCGCGCGACCGCGATCGCGACGCGAAGCGGATTCACCGGACGACGTGCAGCCGCGTCGCCGTGCCCACCGAACGGCCGTGGCGGAGGACGAGTGACCGCGGGCAAAGGCGGTTGGCGAGCGAATGGTCGTGGGTGGCGAGGACGACCGTCTTGCCGCGCATCACAGAGCTCAGCATGTCGGCGGCGTCGGCGCCGAGGCTGGCGTCGGGCTCGTCCAGGATCAGGAGGCGGGGCTCGTGGAGAATGGCGCGCGCGATCGCAAGTCGCTGCTGCATGCCCCTCGACAGCTGGTCGGCCCGCCGGCCGGCGACCGTCGAGAGACCGACGGTCTCCAGGACCTCGCGGACGCGCATGCGGGCCGCGCCCTGGAGCTCGCAGAAGAACTCGAGGTTCTCGGTTGCGGAGAGCGCCGGGTACAGGCCGAGGGCGTGGCCGACGTAGCCGAGGTAGTGGCGCAGTCGCCGGCGTTCCCCCTGCGCGTTCAGTCCTGCGATCTCGAGGGTCCCGGACGTGGGCCGGAGCGCGGTGGCGAGGATGCGGAGCAGGGTCGTCTTGCCGGCGCCGTTGTCGCCGAGCACGGCCATGTGCTCACCGGCGTCGATGACCAGGTCGACGTGGTCGAGCGCGAGCTCGTGGCCGAACCAGTGCGTGAGGCTGTTGCCGACGATGACGCTCACTGCTGGTCGGGCGGGGTCTTGAGGAGCGGCCAGAGCACGAAAGGCCCGGCCAGGAACAGGAGCAGCGTCGCGACGATGATCGCCATTCTGTCTAGGCGGGGAGGGTAGCGGGAATGCGGCGCCTTGCCAACTGCGCGGCGAGCGCCACCTCGCCGGCGTTGCCGAGCACGACACCGAGGATGAGGACCGCCCCGCCGGCCCAGATCCAGGTGACCAGCGGGTTGACGAAGATGCGGAACGAGGCCGAGCCGTCGTCGTTCGCCGCCACCAGCGCGACGTACACGTCGGCGACCGGTGTGGTGCTGATGGCGACGTGGGTCAGAGCCTGCCCACCCAGGCCCGCGTAGGTCGCGCGCGCGGGCTCGAGCACCCTGTCACCGAAGCGGATGCCGGCGACGAGCTCGGTGTGATCCGCAAGCTCGCGCGAGCTGAGTCCTGTGTACGTCAGCGTGTATCCGGCCACGGTCGCCTCCTGGCCGGGCCGCAAGGTCACGTCCCTGTGCTGCTGGCCGAGCTGTGAGGCCGCGATGCCCACCACGGCGACCACCATCCCGAAGTGTGCAAGGTAGGCGCCGTACCGGCGGCGCTTGCGCACGAGCAGTCGTGGGTTCTTGCGCAGCGCACGCCCGTACTCGGTGAGCGCCGTCGCCGCCGCGGCCGCCGCCAGCGGGAAGGCGACCAGCGCCGGCACCGACGAAACGCCGGCCGCGACGAGGGCGATCAGGCTGATCGCCGCCGCCCCGAGCGGCCAGCGCAGGGCGCGCAGCGCCGGCCGTCCCGCGCGGCGCCAGGGCAGCAGCGGCCCCACCGCCAGCAGGGCGAGGATCGCGGCCAGCAGGGGCCCCGCGGCGCGCTCGTAGTAAGGAGCGCCGACAACGCGCTGGCCGCCGAACATGCCTGACACCAGAGGCAGCACCGTGCCCCACAGGACGACCGCCACGACACCGAGCAGGAGCAGGTTCTGGAGGACGAAAGCTCCCTCGCGGGAGACTGGCGGCGTCGGATTGTGCGGCGCCGACGCGCCCAGACGCTCGGAGCGGAACGCCAGCAGCGCCACCGAGAACAACAGGCACAGGCCGAGGAACGCAAAGAACCAGGGACCGATGGCGCTGATCGCAAACGTGTGCACCGAAGGCACTACCCCGCTGCGGACGATGAACGTGCCGAACACCACCAGCAGGAAGGCGAGGATGACCAGGCCGAAGTTCCAGGCCCGCATGCGCCCACGCTTCTCCTGGACCTGGGATGAGTGCAGGTACGCCGTCGTCGCCAGCCACGGCATCAAGGCGACGTTCTCGACCGGGTCCCATCCCCAGTACCCGCCCCAGCCCAGGACGTGGTACGCCCACCACATCCCGAGCAGGAGGCCCGCCGTCTGCAGGCTCCACGCGAGCAGCGCGAAGCGCCTCGTGTGCCGGATCCACCCGGCGTCTGCTCGGCCGGCCAGCAGCGCCGCGCACGCGAAGCTGAACGGGATCGCGAACGAGGCGAATCCCGCCAGGACGACCGGCGGGTGGATGAGCATCCCGCCGTCGCGCAGCACCGGGTTCAGGCCCAACCCGTCCGGGGGCGTCACCGAAAGCAGCTCGAACGGGCTCGCGACGACGGCGAGCACGAAGAGAAAGAAGGTGAGGATGGCGGCGAGGATGCCGGCCGCGTACGCCGCGAGTCGCTCGCCGAGGGCGGCGCTCGCCAGCAGCGAGGCGGCGCCAAGGAGCCCGAGGACCAGGGTCCAGTACAGCAGCGAGCCTTCCTGCCCGCCGTAGAAGCCGGCGGCGACAAGGGCGACCGGCGTCGAGAGATCGGTGTGCTCGGCGACGTAGGCGAGAGAGAAGTCGTGGGTCAGCAGGGCCGTCTCGAGCAGGGCAGAGGCGAGCACGACCATGGCGGCCGCCGCGTAGAAGGCGCGGCGGGCGACCTGGACGAAGACCGGGCTCTGGCGCGCGCCGGCCCAGAAGGAGAGCAAGGTCGAGAACGCGGCGAGCACAAGCCCGGCGAGAAGGGCGCCTGAGCCCAGGTAGCCGAGGATCACTGGGTGTAGGGCTGGGTCGAGAAGCGCGAGGGGCACTTGGCCAGCAGGGTCCGCGCGTGGAAGACGCCGTCGCCGCCCAACCTGCCCTCGGCGACCACGGTGATGCCGGGTTTGAAGATGTCGGGCAGCGTGCCCGAGTACTCGACCGGCATCGACGCGGTGCCGTCCCTCTCGGTGAAGGTCACCCGCAGCCCGCCCTGGCTCTTCTGCACGTCGTCCTGGACCACGCCGGCGACGCGAACGTCACCCGCCGGGGCGTGCGCGCGAAGCTCGGACACTGTCACGTAGTACTCGCTCGTCCCACCCGAGGCGGCGTAGATGAGGTAGCCGACGCACGCGGCCACGACCGCGGCAGGCGCCCCCCACTTCAGGGCCCCGATCACGAGAGCATGCCGAGGTAGTGGTGGAGCGTCGTCTCGTCGAGCGGGCCGGCGAAGGATGCAACCACGACGCCTTGCGAGTTGATGAAGAACGTCGCCGGAAGCCCGGCGACGCCGTACGACTGGTACGTGCCCAGCACGATCGGCCCCGCCGGATACGGATGGGGGTGGCGGCTCTCATACGATTGGAAGGCGTCCGGCGTGTCGCGGTTGTCGGCGCCGACGAACCTGATCCTGCCGTAGTTCTCGCTGAACGCCTTGCCCAGGACGCCGCCCTCCTCGACGCACGCTCCGCACCAGGAGGCCCAGAAGTTCAGGACGACCGGGCTCCCCTGCAGCTCCCGGATCCGCAGGACCTGGCCGGCGACGGGCTTGATTCCAAGCTGAGGCGCGGGGCGGCCCAGGACGGGAGGATTCGACAGCGCGGCATGCTGCAGCCCCCAGGCGAGGGACAGCATCAGGATCGAGCCGGTGACGATCGCGACGGCCCCGATCGCGATGGAGCGGCGTGACATTCGGCCTGAGTGTAGTCAGTGCCGCTCTAGGCGGACAGGGCGTTCGCGGTGGCGATCCGCGCGTACGCCCTGCCGCTCGATTTGATCGTGCGTTCCTGCGTGTTGCGATCGACGGAGATCAGGCCGAAGTGGCACGTGTAGCCTCGCGCCCACTCGAAGTTGTCCATGTTCGTCCAGTGGAAGTAGCCGCGCACGTCGACGCTGTCGTCGATGGCCTGGTGCACCTCCCCCAGCACCTTGGCCAGGTAAAGCTCGCGCCAGGAGTCGTCTTCGGTGGCGAGCCCGTTCTCGGTGATATAGACCGGCTTTCGGTAGCGGCGCAGCTCGCTGAGGACGCCCCGCATCCACGACGGATCGGAGACGAAGCCCATCTCCGTCACCCGGCCTGGCGGGTTGAACCGCCTGACGAACTGGTCTCGCGGCCGCCGCGGATCGAACGCGGCCAGCTGGGCCCAGTAGTGGGCGATGCCGATGTAGTCACTCGACGCCTCGACGATCCTCTGCAGCCGTCCCGGCGCGACGGGCCAGCGATCGACGACGGTTTGCGCCGCCCGCGCCGCCACCCGATCGCGCCGCGCGCCGGACGCAGGCAGAAAAAGGAACTTGTGATGGGAGAGCCCGACCGGCGTGTCGGGCCGGCGACGCTTGATCGCCGCGTAGGCGAGCTCGTGCGCGCGGTACAGGTTGCGCGTGACCCGGTACTGGGCGGCCAGGTCACCGTGATGACCAGGCGGAAACTCTCCCGTGATCCAACCGTTCGCGGCGTAGATGCTCGGTTCGTTGATCGTGCACCACAGGCCGACCAGGTCACCCAGCTCATCGACCAGGCGATGCACGAACGGCAGGAAGCCGCGCGCCGCGTCGCGCGACGCCCAGCCGCCCTTGCGGACGAACCAGAGCGGGCTTGTGAAGTGATGCAGGGTGACCATCGGCAGGATCGACTGCTCGCGGAGCTCGCCCAGCACGTCGCGGTAGTGGCGGATCTGGCGGGCATCGAAGACGCCCTCCGAGGGTTCGATCCGCGACCACTCGATGGAAAGCCGGTGTGCGTTCTGATTCAGCTCGCGCAGCAGCGCGATGTCCTCGCGGTATCGCCGGTAGTGATCGCACGCGATCGCCGAGCTGTCGCCGTTGGCGATCCGCCGGGGCTGCTGTTCCCACTCCCACCAGTCGCAGTTGCGGTTGTCGCCCTCGACCTGGTGCGCCGCGCTCGAGGTTCCCCAGAGAAATCCCCTCGGGAAGCGACGCACCCTATGCGGCCGCCGGAGCCTGCCGGTTGACCTCCGGAGCCGGGATGTACTCCCACGCCTTCGGCGTTTCGCCGTCCATGTCGAGCTGGAGCATGCCCGCTTTCTGGAGCTGCTTGCGATGCATCTCGCGCTCGTTCTGCGGCCGGCCGTCGAGGAGGATCCAGGCCGCGTTCAGAGGGTCGGCATGGCTGACCAGCGCCATCGTTTCGCCCGGGTGCAGGCGGGCGAGGCGGCGCACGATGCGCAGGACGCGCCCGCCCATCATCTCGATGGGCTCATCGCCGGGCAGCAAGCCCCGCTTTGCCTTGTGGACGAACCAGAGAGGGCGCCGGACGGGGATCTGCCAGTAAGGCACACCCTGCAGGTAGCGCGAAAACTCGGCTTCGCGGAGGTCGTAGTCGGTCTCCAGGATGGGGGCCGGCGTCAACCGCCCGGCGATGAGCTCGGCCGTCTCCCGGGCGCGATCGAGTGGGCTGGAGACGATCCGCCTCACCTCCGCGGTCTCGAGCTTCTCGCCGATCGCGGCCGCCTGCCTGCGCCCCAGGACGCTCAGCTGGAAGCCGGAGAGATGGCCGTAAAGGACGCGCTGCGGGTTCTCGACCTCCGCGTGCCGGATCAGGTAGAACCGGTTCAGGGCGTGTTCAGGCTAGCGCCGGTAGGCGCCGACCGTGGTCCGGTTGGTCCCGGCCGACCGGCCGGAGTCGAGGGCCTGGAAGGCCTCGCGGAGAAGGTTGCCGGTGTACTCGCGCCGGTTCATCAAGCCCGCCTCGTCCGCCGGCCGGTAGTTGGCGTCGATGGTCGCCGCGCCGCAGCTGACCGTGATGCGCTTCCAGGCCCCACTCGACCCGAAGTCGTGGGTGGCGATCGAGCGGCGGATCTTGTCCGCGGCCAGGGCGGCACCCTGCTCGTCTGTTTCCGGCAGGACGATCGCGAAGTGCGGCGGCCCGTCGACGTCCAGGAAGCTGACCGTGTCGGTGTCGCGGATGGCCTGGCCGAGGCGCTCGGCCATGTCGCGCAGCAGCCCCTCGACCTGTATCTGCTCCAACTCCTTGTGGATGTGCTCCGCGTGATCGAGCTCGATGACCAGGACCGACAGCGGACGGTGGTAGCGGACGGCCCGGTTGGCCTCCTGGCCGATGAGCGCGTTGACGAACTTGGAGTTCCAGATCCCGGTTACCGGGTCGACGACCCCATACAGGGGGCTGGAGGTGCGATCGAGCTGGCTGTGGCCGCAGCTCGGGCAGTATTGCGAGGTTTCGGGCACCTCAGAGCTGCAGTACCAGCAGGTCGTCATGGGCGCACAGTCTAGCTGGGCGAGAATCAACCTATGCCCGATCAAGGCGAGCTTTTTCCGCTGCCCGAAGGTGCCGAGCCGCAGGCGCCTCTCGCAACGCGGATGCGGCCGAAAACCTTCGACCACATGGTCGGCCAGCGCCAGGTCGTCGAGGTGCTGCGCAGGCTCACGCAGAGCGGCAACCTGCCCAGCATCATCCTGTGGGGCCCGCCGGGAAGCGGCAAGACCACGCTCGCCGGGCTGCTCGCCACCGAAACCAACGCCCGCATGGTCGCGATGTCCGCGGTCACCGCGGGCGTCGCCGACCTGCGCAAGGTCGTCGCCGAAGCCAAGGTCCACCGTCGCGCCGGCATCACGACCGTCCTGTTCATCGACGAGATCCACCGCTTCAACAAGGCGCAGCAGGACGCGATCCTGCCGCACGTCGAGGAGGGCACCGTGACCATGATCGGCGCCACCACCGAGAACCCGTCCTTCGAGGTCATCTCGCCATTGCTGTCGCGCAGCCGCGTCTTTCGCCTCGAGCAGCTCAGCCGCGACGAGCTCCAGCAGGTCGTCGAGCGAGGCCGGCAGCAGCTGAACGTGGAGATCAAGGCGGACGCGATGGACGCGCTGCTCGAGGTCGCCCGCGGCGACGCACGCGTCGCCCTGAACGGGCTCGAGGCGGCGAAGGCGCTCGCCGGCGATGGCGTGATCGAGCTCGAGCAGGTGGAGCACGCGCTGCAGGAACGCCACCTGCTCTACGACCGGGCCGGCGACCAGCACTACGACATCGTGTCTGCGCTCATCAAGAGCGTTCGCGGCAGCGACCCCGACGCCGCCGTCTACTGGATGGCCCGCATGCTCGAGGCGGGCGAGGACGTGATGTTCGTCGCCCGCCGCCTGGTGATCCTCGCCGCCGAGGACGTCGGTCTGGCCGACCCGCAGGCGCTTGCGGTCGCCGTCGCGGCCCAGCAGGCCGCGCACTTCGTCGGCATGCCGGAGGCGGTGCTGCCGCTGACGGAGGCCGCTCTGTACCTCGCCCTGGCGCCCAAGTCCAACTCCGCGCTGACGTCCTATGGCGCCGCGCGCGAGCTCATCCAGGAGACGGGCAACGAGCCGGTGCCGATGCACCTTCGCAACGCGCCCACCGGCCTGATGAAGTCCATGGGATACGGGCGCGACTACAGGTACGCGCACGACTACGAGGGTGGGGTGGCGGACCAGGTCCACATGCCGGAGAAGCTGAAGCGCCGCAAGGTGTACACCCCCAACCCTCGAGACCGCCACCCGGGAAAATAGGCGAGTGAGGGTACTTAGGCGATAGTCCGGACTGACGCCACTCTTGGTCAGCGAAAAGCGGGGATGGTCCGGACTATCGCGGATGCCGACGCCCTTGCCTGACGCGCTGCTGATCTTCAAGCCCGACTCCGCCTACCGCCTGCGCGCGCGTGCCGGGATCTGGGGCTGGCTGTCGTCGGAGCGCGACTGGAACATCGAATCGCTCGAGTGGTTCCAGCCGCCGGCGGCGCTGATCGAAAGCCACTACGACTTCCTGCAAGGCCGGCCTTTCTTTCCGTGGCTGGTCGACTTCATGACGGCGCTTCCGGTGGTGGTCGGTCGAATCACCGCATCGGAGCAGGCGCTCGGCCTGATGCGCTACGACCTCGGCGAGACGCAGATCGGCAAAGCGCGGCCGGGGTCGCTTCGTGAGCGCTACGGGATCTTCGGAGGGTTGAACTGCCTCCACCTCTCAGACGCAGCGGAGACGGGCGCGGCCGAGGTCAAGCGCTGGGCGGAGCACGTGCAGCTCGACGAAGTCAAGGTGCACGACCTCGACGACGACGGCGCCAAGCCGGACCACACGTTTCACCTGCGATCGCTCGCGAGCCAGGTCGCCTCGGACGTCCATGCAGGTTCCGCGTCGCGAATGATCCGGGAGCTGCTCGCCGAGGAGACGAACCTCGGAGGTCAGGAGCTGGAGGCGATGTGCCGGATCACGCTGGGGGCTCTGGCGTAGGCGTCCGACCGTGCACGATCACGGGCTTGGTGAAGAGCTCGGCGTTCGGGACGACGATCAGGTCGCCCTCGTCGCTCGTGATCAGCGTCACACGCATGCGGACCTCGCTCACCGTGCCGGAGTACTCGTCGAATGTGATGCGATCGCCGACCCGGATGTGGCGCTCGAGCAGGACGTAGTAGCCGGACACGTAGTCCTGGAGCAGCTGCTGCACGCCCAGCGCGGCCACCACCGAGGCAAGGAGAAGGCCGAACAGCGTGACATTGGCGTTCTGAGCGGCCCAGCCGAGGGCGAGGAACACCCCCAGGACGAGGACCAGGGCCATGACCACGCGCCTGGTCATGACGACCATGTCGTTGCGCATGTGCTGCTGGCGGACCTTCTCGCCGACGAACCGGGAGATCAGGCGCGCAGCGAGATATGCCCCGACCAGGACGAGGACGACGACTGCCGGGTAGTAGATCAAGTCGGGAACGTGCCAGCCTCCGATGGAGGCCAGCCTCATTCCTGGGTCTCGGCTGCTTCCTCTTCGGCTGGAGCCTCGCCCTCGGCGGCGGCCTCGCCCTCGGCCGGCACCGCGGCCTCGGCAGCAGGGATCTCCTCTTCGACCTTCAGCTCGCGCTTGTGCACGATCTTGACCACCAGCTCGTCCGCATCGACGAGCAGCGTCACCGCCTTGGGCACCGTCAGGTCCGCCACACGCAGCTCGGCCTCGATCTCCTCGAGCGACGTGATGTCGACCTCGAACGACCCCGGGATGTCAGAGGGCAGGCACTCGACGCGGATCGCGTGCAGCGGCTGCAGGATGTCGGCGTCGCCGCGCTTGACGGGCGCCGACTCACCGGTCAGGTGGATCGGAACCTCGACCTCGATCTTCTCCTGGAGGTTGACCTGGTAGAAGTCCACGTGGATGGGGCCGAGCCGGCGGGGGTGGGTCTGGATCTCGCGGACCAGGACCTTCTCGGTCCGCTCCCCGTCCAGCACGAGGTCGACCAGGTGGGTGCGGCCGGACTTGACGAAGACCTTCTGGAACTCGAGCCGGTCGAGCGTGATCGGCGTCGCTTTGGTGTCGTGGCCGTAGACGATGGCGGGCAGCTTGCCCTCGCGCAACAGGCGGCGCGAGCGCTTGCCGAGGGGCTGGCGGGGGGATGCTTTGAGCTGCATGGCAACGCCTCCGATTGAGAGGCCCGCCTATGATACGCCGGACAGATGGAGCAGTACCCGCCACCCGCCATGCCCCCGGCGCCGGGCTTCGCCCCGCAGGCGAACTACGGCGGGTTCTGGATCCGCGTCGTCGCCTACATAATCGACGGCATCATCCTGGGCATCGTCAGCGCCGTCGTCTACACCGTTTTCGGGGTCAACATCTCCGACCCGAACGCCATGCAGAGTGGAAACTACCCGGGCGCCCAGGGGGTCAACCTGCTCGCCAGCTTCGCCTACTTCGCGGGTCTGTGGACGGTCATGGGCGCAACCCTCGGCCAGCGCATCTTCGGCATGCGCGTGGTCGACGCCAACACGGGCCAGCCAATCGGTTTCGGCAAGGCCGCGCTCCGCTGGCTGGGCCTGCTGATCTCGTTCCTTGTCTGCTTCATCGGCGTGATCTGGGTTGCATTCGACTCTCGCAAGCAGGGGTGGATGGACAAGATCGCCGGCACGGTGGTGCTCCGCCACTAAGCAGCTGCCGGCCGACGGAGGCTACAGGCTCGGGCTGGGAGTCGCGATCAGGTTCTGGAGGACGCCGGAGGCGCTGAGGCCTGTGAAGATCAGCCCCAGGACCAGGATGATGATGCCGAGCACGGCGGCGATGCCCCCGGTGACGATGGCCGCGGTAGCCTTGCCCCCACCTCCAAGCGTGCCCTGGCTCGCGTTGACCCGGTTCCGCGCGTTGACCCCCATGACGATGGCGACAACCCCGAGCGGGACGGCCAGGAGCTCGAGGAACCAGCAGCAGCACCCGACCGGCATGAGACACACCGAGACGATCCCGAGCACCATCGCCGGCGTCGCGCCCTGCGCCTCGGGAAGCACGTAAGGCTGCTGGTATCCCGGTGGCTGCGGCTGATAGGGCTGCGGCTGCATGCCGCCGGGCGGCGGCGGCGGTGGTGGTGGTGGTGGGGCGCCACCCGGCGGCAGGCCGCTCGGTGGGGGTGGTGGAGGCGGGATCTGGCCGGGCGGCTCGCTCGACATTGCAGTGTCGCGCGGATGTTAAGGCTTCTGAGGCGACTCCGGGAAGCGTTTTCGCAGCCACTCGACGATCTCCTGGAGCGGCGTCCCGGGCGTGAAGATCTCCTCCACCCCGTGCTTTTTCAGCGCCGTGATGTCGTCGTCGGGGATGATGCCGCCGCCGAAGACGACGATGTCGGTCGCCTTGCGGCGCTTGAGCTCGTCGACGACGGCGGGGAACAGCGTCATGTGGGCGCCGGAGTGGATCGACAGCCCGATGACCTGCGCGTCTTCCTGCAGCGCCGCGTCGACCACCATCTGGGGCGTCTGGCGCAGGCCGGTGTAGATCACCTCGTAGCCGGCGTCGCGAAGCGCCCGGGCCACCACCTTGACGCCGCGGTCGTGGCCGTCGAGACCGACCTTGGCGACGACGATGCGGACGGGCTTGGTGGCGGTCGGCATCTCTATACGACGGCCGTTTCGGTGTAGGTGCCGAAGACCTCGATCATCGAGTGCATGATCTCGCCTTCGGTGGCGTAGGCGCGCACCGCGTCGAGGATGTAGGGCATCAGGTTGTCGTTGCCCGCGGCCGCCTTGCGCAGCATGTTGAGCGCGTTCGTGCATCTCGCCTGGTCGCGCTTGCTCCGCACGGTGCGCACCCGCTCGGTCTGCTCGGCCTCCAGGCGCGGGTCGATGCGAAGGATGTCGATCGGCTCTTCCTCGTCGACCGTGAACTCGTTGACGCCGACCACTATTCGCCGCTTCTGCTCGAGCTCTTTCTGGTAGCGAAATGCCGCGTCGGCGATCTCCCTCTGGAAGAAGCCGTCCTCGATCGCCGGGATCACGCCGCCGATCTCTTCGATGCGCTTGAAGTAAGCCTCGGCCTGGCGCTCCATCTCGTCCGTCAGCGCCTCGATGAAGTAGCTGCCGCCCAGCGGGTCGATGGTGTTGGCGGCGCCCGTCTCGTAGGCGAGCAGCTGCTGCGTGCGCAGGGCGATGCGCGCGGCCCTGTCCGTCGGCAGCGCCAGCACCTCGTCCATGGCGTTCGTGTGCAGAGACTGGGTGCCGCCGAGGACCGCGGCCAGCGCTTCGATCGCCGTGCGCGCGATATTCAGCTCAGGCTGCTGCGCGGTGAGCGAGACACCCGCGGTCTGCGTGTGGAAGCGCAGCTTCCACGAACGCTCCTGCTGGGCGCCGTAGCGCTCTCGCATCCAGCGCGCCCATATGCGGCGCGCGGCGCGGAACTTGGCGATCTCCTCGAAAAAATCGATGTGGGCGTCGAAGAAGAACGACAGGCGTGACGCGAAGTCGTCGATGTGCATGCCCCGTTCCAGGCACGCGTCGACGTAAGCCATGCCGTCGGCCAGCGTGAAGGCGAGCTCCTGGGCGGCGGTCGAGCCGGCCTCGCGGATGTGGTAGCCGGAGATGGAGATCGTGTTCCACTTCGGCACCTCTTTCGCGCAGTACTCGATCGAGTCGACGACGAGCCGCATCGACGGCGCCGGCGGAAAGATGAACTCCTTCTGGGCGATGAACTCCTTGAGGATGTCGTTCTGCAGAGTGCCGCCGAGCTGCGACGCCGGGACGCCCTGCTTTTCGGCGACCGCGATGTACATGCAGAGCAGGATCGCGGCCGGGGAGTTGATGGTCATCGACGTCGTGATCTCGCCTAGCGGGATTCCCTCGAACAGCGTCTCCATGTCGGCGAGCGAGTCGATCGCCACTCCGCAGTGGCCCACCTCGCCGCGGCTCGTCGGGGCGTCCGAGTCCTGGCCCATGAGCGTCGGCATGTCGAACGCGACGGACAGTCCCATCTGACCGTTGGCCAGCAGGTACTTGTAGCGCTTGTTGGTCTCTTCGGCGGTCGCGAAGCCCGAGAACTGACGCATCGTCCACAACCGGCCCCGGTACCCGGTGGAGTGGATGCCGCGCGTGTATGGGAACTGGCCCGGGAGCTCCTCGTCTCGACGCGGCCGGTCCTCCGACGTGTAGAGCGGCTGGAGCGGGATCCCGGAGATGGTCGAGGTCTCGATGCCGTCGTCGCGGACCGAGCTCTTGTCGAACTCCTCCTGCCACGCCTCTCTTGCGTCTCGAACTCTTACTTTCACCGGACTCGATTATCGCTTTCGGTCAAGGATCTCCTCCGCCGTTCGGTAAGGCGTCCCATCGTTCAGCAAACGCTCGGCCAGCCTGGGATCTTCCTCCAGCGCGCGCCGCGCTCGCTCCCGGGCCAGCTCGCCGGCCACCTCGGCGGTCTCATCCCGAAGCCTCCGCTGGGCAAGCTCCTCGGCCTTGCCGCTCGTCGCGAGGTGGCCGCGATGGGCGAGCACCGCGTCCCAGAGCTCCCGGATTCCCTCCTGGCGGCTGGCGACCGTGGCCAGGATGGGCGGCTTCCACGCCGCCTTCGGTGCCAGGCTCAGCATCGCCCGCAGCTCGGTCATCACGCGCAGGTGGCCGTCGATGTCCGCCTTGTTGACGACGAAGATGTCGGCGATCTCGAGGATGCCGGCCTTGATCATCTGCACGCTGTCGCCCAGGTTCGGGGTGAGCACGACCACGGTCGTGTCCGCCACGGCGGCGACCTCCAGCTCCGACTGCCCGACGCCCACCGTCTCCAGCAGCACCTCGTCGAAGCCGAAGGCGCCGAGCAGCCGGATCGCCTCGCGCGCGGCCAGGGACAGCCCTCCGAGGTGGCCCCGCGCGCCCATGCTGCGGATGAAAACCTCGGGGTCCAGGGCGTGGCGCTGCATGCGGATCCGGTCGCCGAGGATGGCGCCGCCGGTGAACGGCGAGTTGGGGTCGGTGGCCAGCACCGCCACCGACGAGTCCTGCTTGCGAAGCAGGGAGACGACCCCGTCGACCAGCGTCGACTTGCCCGTGCCCGGGGCGCCCGTGAAACCGGCAAGGCCAGGAGTCCTCGCACCTGGCCGGAGGGCTTCCTCCAGGTCGCGGATCGAGGGGTCGCGACGCTCGACCAGGCTGATCGCGCGGGCCAGCGCGCGCACGTCGCCGGCTCGGAACCGCTCTAGCAGGTTGCGGTTTTCGTTATTCGCCCAACCAGCGTAGGGCGAAGTCGTGCCCCAGCACCACGACCAGGCCGTAGGTCTGCTGGCCGCGCGCGGGAACCGGGCTGCTCGGCGTCGCCGCGACCACGGTGGCGCCGAAGAATCTCTGGAGCCACTTCGTGGTGTTCGGGAACTTGCCGCCCGAGTAGTCGAGGATCACAGTCTTCGACGAAGGCCGGTGGGCCACGGGGTCGTTGAGCTGCAGGCCGGTGGGGTCGAGCATCGTGGTGACGCGTGACTCGAGGCCGGTGAAGCTGCTGGACCCGTTGGCGAACTGGACGGGCGCCTTCTCGCCCAACGTCTGCGGGTCGATGAACACGTTGGCGACGTACCGGCGGATCATGGCGAAGGTCGGGTCGTCCGCGCACAGCTGCGAGGCGTTGCCCATCCCGCAGTTGCCGCCGTCCAGCAAGTTGCCGGGTGCCGACCCCGACGGCGCCGTCAGCGCGATCCGGATGATCGAGCTGTCCGGCAGGTTCTTGCCCCAGTCGTAGATCGCCTTCATGTCGGAGAAGCTCATGTCGGTGTGGATGTTCTTCTGCAGCGCGCTCAGAAGCTGCGGCGCCTTGGCAAACCCGTTGACCGTGGTCACCTTCTTCTTCATGGCCTGCATGATGTCCTGCTGGCGCTTGGCCCGGCCGAAGTCCGACGCTTGCTGCGGCTGGATCGCGTGCCGCGAGCGCGCGATCTCCAGCGCCTGCTCGCCGTTGAGGTGCTGGCAGCCGGCCTTGAAGTGGAGCGGCTTGTAGCCGTTGTAGTAGTCCGGGTAGGAGTAGTCGTCCAGGTTCGAGGTCAGGCAGACGTCGACGCCACCCAGCGCGTTGACCATGTCCCGAAACGCCTTGAAATCGATGGCGATGAAACGGTCGAACGTGAGGCCGGTCACCTTCCCCACCTCGTGCTCGGCTGCCTTGCCCCCACCCAATGGACCGGAGTACTGCTTGGCGACGCAGCAGATGATGCTGGTGTAAGGCACCTCGTACGCGGCGTTGATCTTGTTCGTCCAGATGCTGCCCGGGTTCTGCTGCAGGTTCATGTGGACGACGAGGTCGCGGGGGATCGAAAGCATCATCACGCGGTTGGTCACGGGGTCGATGCTCACCGCCATGATCGAGTCGGTCAGGTAGGGCGCGTCGTTCTCGTAGCCGCCCATACCCAGCAGCAGGACGTTGACCCGCTGCCCGTGCTTGAGCTTGTAGGCGATCGTCCCGGGCTGGGGCTCGACGACCTGGACGACCTCGCCAATGGGGTCGATGTGGTGGCCGGTGGCCGCCGACATGAAGTCGTCCAGGCGCTTGTAGGTGAGCGTCGCCGCCAGCACGATCCCCACGAGCAGGACGACGATGATCGCCGCGGGGACCGACCTGGTCAGGCGGTAGAAGACGTTGTAGCGGGATCGCCTGGCCCGTTTCGGCCTGGCCCGGAACATGAGCACCGGGATTCTAACAACGGCGCGGGCGGGTCGAAGGTTACGCCGTCGAGTTGCTCAGGATCCCGGTGACGACGATCGTGAAGAAGGCGCCGACGCTGGCCAGGAATCCGATGATGCCCAGGATCAGCCCGATGGTGGCCAGCGCGCCGCCTCCCAGCGCCCCGCCGCTCGTGGCGATCCGCTGGCGAGAGATGAAGCCCATGATCGCCGCGGTCGGGCCGAGGATCACGCCCAGGCAGACGAACGAGCAGACGATCGAGACGATGCCGATGACGAGCGACGCGATGGCCAGTCCGTCCGTCCGCTGCGCCGCGTAGCCGGCCCCTGGTGCGATGTAGCCCTGGGGCGCCGGCGGGACGTACCCGCCCTGGCCGCCCGGCGGTGGAGGCGGTGGTGGTGGCGCGCCGTAGCCGCCTCCTGCGGGGGGTGGCGGTGCTGGTGGCGGTGGCGGTGGCGGTGGCGGTGGCGCGGGCTCGCCCGCCCCGCCCTGTCCACTTGGTTGTTCCGGCGTCGGTGGCAGCGGCGGCAAGTCCGACATCCCTCTTCCTCTCTCCTTTTATGTAGAGCCGAGCTCGTAGCTGCGCACGATCCAGGCCTGCATCGCAAGCGAATAGGCGAAAGTGAACACTACCCCGACGATGCACACCGCGAGCCCCAGCTGCGCGATGAGGCCGGCGGCGATCAGCATAAGGCCCGCGACGAGGGTGTTGGTGAGCGATGCGCGCGCCTGGCGCAGCACGGCCGGCAGGCGCAGGCCGGCCGGCATTCCGCCTCGATCGAAGGCAAGCACGACGGCCGGGGTGAGGAAGGTGAGCAGCAGCGAGCCGAGCGTGACGACGCCAAACGCCAGGAGCGAAAGGACCACGCCCAGCGCGACGAGCGCAGGATTCGCGGCGTCGGCACGGCCCTGGTCAGCCAGCAGCAGGACCGCCGGAAGGTAGGCGATGGCCGCGGCCGCGATCACGAGCAGGTAATACGCCAGGAAGACGGCGAACAGCCGGAGGCCGGTCCCGAGGTGGTCGAAGTTGGCGGGTGGCAGCCGCTCGTCCCCCGCGCGCAGGCGTCGCAGGGCCGCCAGCATCCAGCCCAGGCCGTTGATCCCTCCGACGATCGGGATCAGCAGGATCAGGCCCATGACCAGGACCTTGCTCACCCACTGGGGGTCGCGAAAAGGCCAGACGAAGGCCTCGCCGACCCGATCCATTCGCTTATGTCGGCGGAGGGCCCGAGACGGCGACCAGCCAGATCACGAACCAGGTCAGGGTCACGGCCGCTCCGATCGCGGTCGCGACGACGCCGATGACCCAGCCCGCCGCGGCCGAGCTGCGACCGCCGACCTGGCCCTTGGAGGCGTCGATCCGGCCCACCGCGGCCTTGCCCATGAAGTAGGCCAGCGGGCCGAGGATCAGGCCGGGGATGCCCAGCACCAGGCCGAGAAGCAGGCCGATGATCCCGGCCAGCAGAGACACCAGCGCCCCTCCGTCGCTGCGCACCGCCGGCGCGGGCGGGTACGCCCCTGGCCGGTAGTAAGGGGAGGCCGCGGGGGGCGGAGGAGGAGGTGGAGGTGGTGGTGGTGGCGGCGGCGGGGGCGGTGCGGCCGGCCTCTTCTCTTCGGGCTCGACACTCAACGCAGCAGCGCCCGGGCAATCACCACGCGCTGGATCTGGTTGGTGCCCTCGTAGATCTGCGTGATCTTGGCGTCCCGCATCATCCGTTCGACCGGGTAGTCACTGATGTAGCCGTAGCCTCCGAGCAGCTGCACGCAGTCGGTGGTTACGCGCATCGCCATGTCCGAGGCGAAGAGCTTGGCCATGGCCGCGACCTTGGTCAGGTCGGCGGCCTTCGTGTCCACCTTGGTCGCCGCGCGATAGACGAGGTAGCGCGCCGCCTCGATCTGGGTCGCGATGTCGGCGAGCATGAACTGGATGCCCTGGAAGCTCGCGATCGCCTGGCCGAACTGGTGGCGTTCCCTGACGTAGTTGAGGGCGTACTCGAACGCGCCCTGCGCGATGCCCAGCGCCTGCGCGCCGATCCCAGGGCGCGAGCGGTCGAGCACCGCCAGTGCGAGCTTGAAGCCCGCGCCCTCGTCGCCGAGGCGGTTGGCGGCGGGCACCTTGACGTCCTCGAGCACGATCTGCGCCGTGGGTGAGCCGCGGATGCCCAGCTTGTGCTCCAGCTTGGCCACCGTCCACGGGCTCGTCTCCCGTTCGAGCACGAACGCGGAGATGCCGCGGTGATCCTGACCCGGTTCGGTTTCCGCGAACACGACCAGGGTGCCCGCGATGCTCCCGTGGGTGATGAACTGCTTGGTCCCGCTGAGCACGTACTCGCTGCCGTACCTTTTGGCGCGGGTCTTCATCGCGGCCGCGTCGGAGCCGCTGCCCGGCTCCGAGAGCGCATAAGCGGCAACCTTCTCGCCTGACGCGAGCGGCGGGCACAGGCGCTTTTTCTGCTCCTCGGAACCGGCGACCAGGATGGGATAAGCGCCGAGCGCCTGCACGGCGAGGATCAAGGAAGAGCTGGCGCACGCTTTGGCGATCTCCTCGATGCCCATGCAGATGGTGACGCTCGACCCGGAGATACCGCCGTACTCCTCGGGAAACGGGATGCCGAGGATGCCGTTTTCGGCGAAGAGGGTCTCGATGTCCTTCGGATATTCGGCCGACTGGTCGATCTCGGCGGCCCGCGGCGAGACTCGGTCTTGCACCAGCTCGCGGATCGTGTCCCGGATCGCGATCTGCTCGGCCGTGAACTCGAAGTCCATCTCGACCTGATTATCAGCGGTTGAGTAATTCGCGCGCGATAACGATCCGCTGGACCTGGTTCGAGCCCTCATAGATCTGGAGCGCCTTGGCGTCGCGCACGTGACGCTCGAAGGGACTGCCCGCGAGAACGCCTTCCTCACCGGCGATCTGCAGCGCGTCCAGCGCGACCTGCATCGCCGTGTCCGTGCAGTGGAGCTTCGACATCGACGCCTCGCGGGTGAAGGACCGGCCCCGGCTGCAAAGCCAGGCGGCGTGGTACGCGAGGAGGCGCGCCGACTCGACGCGCGTCGCCATGTCGGCGAGCGCGAAGTCGTCGCCCTGCCCATGACCGCGCTCGCGCATCAGGCGGCCGGCCTCGTCGAGCGCCGCCTGGGCGATGCCGAGCGCCTGCCCGGAGATGCCGATCCGGCCGGAGTCGAGCGCCCGCATGGCGACCGTGAATCCCTCACCCTCCGGCCCGAGCCGGTTGGCCTCTGGAACGCTCACGTCCTCCAGCACGAGCTCGCCGGTCGGCGAGCCGTTCAATCCCATCTTGTCGAACACCTGGCCGACGCGCACCCCGTCCGCGTCCGCGGGGACCAGGAACGCGGTCACGCCCGCCGCCCTCTCCTGCGGGCCCGTACGCGCGAAGACCACGTAGAGGCCCGCGCGTCCGATGTTGGTGATGAAGACCTTGGTGCCGTTGAGGACGTAGCCGGCGCCGTTGCGCCGGGCGGTCATCTTGAGCGACGCCGCGTCAGACCCCGAAGAAGGCTCGGTCAGGGCGAACGCACCCAGCAGCTCGCCCGAGGCCAGTCGCGGCAGCCACTTCCGTTTCTGGGCCTCGTCGCCGAAGAGCAGGATCGGCTCGGTGCCGACGCTGGTGTGCACGTCGATGATGACGGCCGTCGCCGCGCAGGCCTGGGCCAGCTCCTCGATGCAGATCGCGAACGCAAGCGCGTCCAGCCCGGCGCCGCCGTACTCCCGCGGGACCAGGACGCCCAGAAGGCCCGATTCCGCCGCCGCCCGGACCGCCTCGTCTGGGAATCGATGTTCGCGGTCGACCTCCGCCGCAAGGAGCCGCACCACGCCCTGCGCCAGCTCCCGAACGGAGGCGCGAAAGCTCGCGTGCTCGGGCGCAAGTTCGAGATCCAACTCAGGCGTTACCTAGAATAGTGGGCTTGACGATGGACGCAGGGCCGAGGTATCTCGAAGGCACCACTGTTGGCAGTGGTCGCGACATCATCGGCGTGCGGCGCGATCGAATTGCGGACATCATCAGCACCGGGCGCGAGATCATCTCGCGCGCCAAGGGCGAAAAGATCCTGCCCGACACCATCACCGGTGCGACCGCGGCGCTTCTGGTCACCATCGCCGGCTACGGCGAGCCCCTTTCGGAGGGCCAATGGCGAGAGCTTGCCGGCGTCGTCGGCGGGATCATGCGCGACAACACCTACGCGGACCTCGCCCGGCTCCGCACCCTGATCACACAGGAGCAGTTCCTGAACGTCGCGCGCAACCAGGGTTACGCGCGCTTCATCCGCCGTCTCGACGACGGCCGATGGGTTTGCGAGCTGACCCCGAAGCTTGAAGACCTCCCGGACGAGTGACGGCCTCCTGAGCGCGCTGTCCGGGGCCTTCCGCTCGCGGCCGGCCCGCATCGTTTTCGCAGCCATCCTGGTCATCGCGATCATCAGTCCGGCGGCGGTGGTCGCCGCCGTGGTCTGGAGCGTGCCGCCGGTGAGCCTGGGCGGCGCAAACCCGGAGGACACGGCTCCCGCGCGCCTCCTGCCCGCGCCCGACATCCAGCCCACCAGCCTGCCCAGCCCGGCCGTCAACGTCTACGCGAGCACGTTGTCGGGCACAGTGCCGTGCCCCTTGTGCCAGATCCCGGCCCGGGTCTACGTGCCCAACAGCGGCGCCGGGACGGTCGACGTCATCGACCCCAGGACCTTCAAGGTGATCGCCCACTTCGCTGTCGGCGAGATCCCCCACCACATCGCGCCGGCGTGGGACATGAGCGCGCTCTACGTCGACAACGAGGGATCGAGCAGCCTCACCGTCCTCAACATCCACACCGGCAGGCCTTCAGGCACGATCAGCATCCCCTACCCGTACAACCTGTACTTCACGCCCGACGGCACCAAGGCGATCGACGTCGTCGAGCGACTGCAGCGCGTCGAGTTTCGCGATTGGCGTCACGGCTGGAGGCTGCTTGGATCGGTCGGCATCCCGTGGCCCGGCGCCGACCACATGGACTTCAGCGCCGACGGCAGCTACTTCATGATCTCGACCGAGTACTCAGGCGTCGTCGCCAAGGTCGACGTCAAGAAGATGAAGCTCACCGGCTTCGTCAGGGTGGGCGGGCTTCCCATCGACGTGAGGCTGTCGCCGGACGGGACGGTGTTCTACGTGACCAACCAGGGCACGATGGGCGTCTCGGTGATCGACCCGGTGGCGATGAAGGTGCTCAAGTTCATCCCCACCGGCCGGGGCGCACACGGCCTGCAGGTTTCTCGCGACACGAGGTCGCTGTACGTGTCGAACCGGCTCGAGGGATCGATCTCGGTGATCGACTTCGCCACGCGCCGCGTGGTCGCCAAGTGGTGGATTCCAGGCGGTGGGAGCCCGGACATGCTGCAGTTGAATCCGGACGGCACGCAGTTGTGGGCGTCGGGACGGTACAACGCGACTGTGTACGTCTTCGACACCACCACCGGGAAGGTCCTGGCGCGGATTCCGGTGGGTACGCAGGACCATGGCCTGACGTACTTCCCGAACGTCGGGGCGCACAGCCTGGGTCACAACGGGGTGTACCGCTAGCTCTTCAGTCGGGACCTCGCGGCAATCCGAACGTGATCGTCGGAGCGATGATTGCGATGTCATTGTCAACTACCCGGCGCCGAACAGCTTCCAGACCGGTGGGAAGGTCAGCAGCAACCCCAGGACAACCAGGACCCCAGAGGTCACGTACACCGTCCTCGACGCGGGGTTGCGGCGCCAGAGGACCGCTCCGAGCACGCCCAGGGCGACGACGTAGACGACGGCGGACCAGATCACCTTGCCCGAGAGCGGTCCGACCTCTGTGCTGATCGTGAGGGTCTTCGCGAAGCCGGCACTGACCTCCGACCACACCGTGAGTACGCCGAGGACGAATACCCCGACGCCGGCCGCCAGAAACGCCGCGGCCGCCGGACCGAAAGGCTTGGTCTCAGAGGTTTGCGTGCGCATCGACATCTGCATTCCCTCCTAATGCACCGGGGCGGCCTTCGTGATGAAGGCGCCCAGCATGCCGGCCACCGCAGCACAGGCAAAGGCGGCCACGAGGACGACGATCACCACCCGCCGCACGCCCTCGTTCTTGACGAGATCGCGCCCGTAGTAGGTCACCACTAGGGCGACGGTGGTGGCCAGGATGGGCGCGATCCAGGCGATGTGCTCTTTCCACTCCATCCCGAAGTTGTGCCACTGGGCTGTGTCGACGTTGGCCAGCAGCGTCGATTTGGGGCTGCTTGGATCCTTGGCGCGGTACCAGGGATACACGATCCAGCTCCCGGTAATGACCGTGGCCCAGGCGATGATCGCCATCGCCCACGTCCCCGCGACCAGGCGGCGCGTCCGCTCGATGATGCCCTGAGGCGTGACCAGCTCAGGCCGCAAGCTGTACAGGCCCGCGAAGGCGCCGGCGAAAGCCAGCAGGAACAGTGCGCCGAAGATCATGCCGTGCAGCGCCGCCCAGGTCTCTCGATCCGTGAGGCTCATGTGCCCACCTCCTCCTTCAGCTTATGCGCCTACGCGCCCAGCAGACGGGCGATCAGCATCCGCTGGACCTCTGAGGTCCCCTCCCCTATCTCGTTCACCTTCACGTCCCGCCAGTACCGCGCCACGGGGTAGTCCTCCATGAACCCGTACCCACCATGGATCTGCACGGCCTGGTCCGCCGCGCGCTTCGATGCCTCGGACGCATAGAGCTTCGACATCGCGGCGAGCATCCTCACGCTGTCCGACGTCTCCGACCCCTCCCGGCCATACGCGACCGCGGCGCGATAGACGATGGTGCGCGCGATCTCCGTCTCCATCGCCATATCGGCGAGCTTGAACTGGATCGCCTGGTGCTTCGAGATCGGCTCCCCGAACGTGCGGCGCTCCTTCGCGTACGCAAGCGACGCGTCCAGGCACGCCTGCGCCAGCCCGACCGACAGCGCGGCGATCGCGATCCGGCCCCCGGTCAGCGTGTGCAGGAACTGCCGGTACCCGCCACCTCGCTCGCCGAGCAGGTTCTCGGCGGGGACCTTGCAGTCCTCGAAGCTCAGCGGGTGCGTGTCGGAGGAGTGCCACCCCAGCTTTCGATAAGACTCGAGAACGTGATAGCCGGGCGTCCCGGCCGGCACCATGATGGCGCTGATCTCGGTCTCGCCACCGTTCTTGCCGGTCACCGCGGTGATCGTCACGCCGGCGGAGATGTCGGTCCCGCAGTTGGTGATGAACTGCTTGGCGCCGTTGACAACCCACGTGCCGTTGCGTGCCTCGGCGCGGGTCTTGGTCGCCCCCGCGTCGGACCCCGCCTCGGGCTCGGTGAGGCCGAAGGACCACAGCTTGCGCCCGCTCACCAGGTCGGGCAGCCACCGTTCCTTCTGCGCCGCGGTGCCGAACTCGTAGATCGGCGCCGAGCCGAGACAGACCGCCGCCTCCAGCGTGATGCCGACTCCGGCGTCGGCGCGCGAGATCTCTTCGATCGCGATGCAAAGGGACAGGAAGTCGGCGCCGGCGCCGCCGACGTCCTCGGCAAACGGCAGACCGAAAAGCCCCAGCTCCCCCATCTGGCGGACGATGTCGTAGCCGAACCTGTGGTTGCGGTCGAGGTCTTCGGCCGCCGGAGCCACCACCTCGCGCGCGAAGTCCCGACAGGTGTAGCGGATCGCCTGCTGTTCCTGACTGAGGTCAAAATCCATCTCAACAATCCTTGCAGACGATGACCGACGACCACTACGCGGAAGGCGTTCGGATTGCCGGCACGTTCAAAGACCTCGACGGTCCCAACGTCGACCCAAGCTGCCACACCCGGCTCTACACGCACGGACATCGAACGGAAAGAGCCCTGGTGCTGCTCCATGGATTCACGAAGTGCCCGCAGCAGCTCGACGCGCTGGGCCGGCAGTTCCACGAGCGAGGCTGGAACGTGCTCATCCCACGCTATCCGCGCCATGGCTACACCGATCCTCTCGATACGTCGATCGCGGAGCTGCGCGCCGACCTCATGATCGCGCTCGCGAGTCGAGCCGGGATTGCGGGCTCCGGTCTTGGCGAGCACCTGACCGTTGCCGGGGTCTCGCTCGGCGCCGTGCTGGCGGGCTGGCTCGCGCAGACGCGAGTCGACCTCTATCGGGCCGTGCTCATCGACCCCAGGCCGCTACCCGGGCCGGCTGAGGTCACCGCGACCCGGATGGTGTCGCGGCTGCCCAACGTTTTCCTCCGCCGAAGTGGCAGGCGCCACTCGTCCCATGCCTACGCGGCCGTTTTCGAAACGGGGCGGAGGCTCGTGGATGCCGCAAGTCAGGAGGCACCGAGGGCAGCCGGCATCGCCGTCTTCACTGCCACGCGATGTCGCCTGGTCGAGCTCTGGCGCAGACACAGGGCCACTGTCGAGACCCATCGTTGGCCGGCAACCGAGGCATTCGTCGCGCGAGTGATCGAAGGAGGCTAGAGGAGCCGCGACATCTCGTGCTCGAGCTCGCCGGGCCGGACCTCCTCCCTCGCTCCGGTGGGGGCAAAACCGTGACGCAGGTACAGCCGCTCGGCGCTCTCGTTGCCCGCGGTGACCCAGAGGAAGATGCGCCCGTAGCGCTGCTCCCGCGCCCACTCGAGAACCGTTGTCAGCAGCACGTCGCCGACTCCACGCCGGCGGAACCGCGGCTCGACCCACATCGCCGTCACCACCGCCGTGTTGTTGTCGGTGCCGGCGCCTCCGCTCACCGTGCCCGCCACCTCTCCGTCGACCTCGGCCACGAAACGGGTCCGGCTCCGCAGGCGCTGGCGCCACGTCGCTTCCGGCGCCTTCACCTCGCCCGCGTAGGTCGAGCCGAAGGCGTACGGCGCCTCCATCAGCGCCGCGAGGCGCACGCGCCGGTAGATCTGCCACTCCTCCGGATCCAGCTTCCGGACGAAGACGCTAATTGCCGAGGACGAAGACCTTGAGCGCCCAGCTCATCAGCAACGCGCTGATCACACCGGTCGCAATGAGCTTCCAGTGCATCTCGGTCAACCGCGACGTCCACGTGTGCCCGGTGACGATGCCGGCCGCGAGACCGCCAACACCCAGCACGGTGCCCGCAAACAGAGCCGGGCCAAGGGGGTACAGCCTGACCGCGTCGGCGAGATCGCCGTTCCACATGAAGGCGAACGAGCGCGTGCCGCCACAGAAAGGACACGGGTGCCCGGTGAGGTAGTAGAACGGACACGGCGGCGCGGTCAGGTGAGCCGCCTGCAGGACCCAGAAGATGCGGGTGTACAGGAGCCACATCACCAGGACGGCGAGGATGCCCAGGTCGCGGAGCCGGTCGCTGGGCTGCGCGCGAGTCATCGTCAGCGGCAGGCTGCTCAATTCAGCAACCCCACGATCTCATCGGTCGTTTCGGCGACGGCGACGCCCGCCTTGCGAAACGCCTCTTCCTTGCTTCTCGCCGTGCCACGGTTGCCCGAAATGATGGCGCCTGCGTGGCCCATCCGCTTCCCCTCCGGCGCCGTCCGCCCCGAGATGAAGGCAACGGCCTTCAGCCGGCTGCCCTGGCCGAGCAATTCGGCGGCTCGCTCCTCGTCGCTGCCGCCGATCTCGCCGATCAGGACGAGGTGCGTGGTCGCCGGGTCGTCCTCGAACAGCTGCACGACGTCGCGGAACGTGAGGCCGAGCACGGGGTCGCCGCCGATGCCGACGATGGTGGACTGACCCATCCCCGCCGCCGTGAGCGCGAACCCGACCTCGTAGGTCAGAGTGCCGCTTCGTGACACCATGCCGACGGAGCCCGGCGTCGCGATGGCCTGCGGGATGATGCCGATCTTCGCCTGGCCGGGCGTGATGAGCCCCGGGCAGTTCGCGCCGATCAGCCGCGCCTGGGGGTAGCCGCGCAGGAAATCCCTAACCCGGATCATCTCCTGGATCGGGATCCCTTCTGTGATGCAGACGATGAGCGTGATCCCCGCGGCGGCCGCCTCCATGATCGCGTCGGCCGCGAACGGCGCGGGGACGAAGATCCCCGACGCGGTGGCGCCCGTCGCCTCGACCGCGTCGGCGACCGTGTTGAAGACGGGCACACCCAGGTGCGTCATGCCCCCTTTGCCGGGACTGGTGCCGGCGACGACCGTGGTGCCAAGCTCCTGCATCTGCTCGGTGTGAAAGGAACCCTCGCGTCCCGTGATTCCCTGGACCACGACTTTCGTCGATCCATCGAGAAGAATTGTCAACTGACCGCCGCCTTTGTCAGCTCGACGATCTTCTTCGCCGCCTCCCAGCCGCTGACCCCCGGCTCGATGCCGTTCTGCCTGAGGATCTCGCGGCCCTCCGCCTCATGCGTCCCGCTCAACCGCACGACGAGGGGCAGCTTCATCTTCAGGTTGTCGCGTGCCGTGACCACACCCGTCGCGACCTCGTCGCCGCGGGTGATGCCGCCGAACACGTTGATCAACACGCCCTTCACCCGGGGGTTCATCAGGATCACCGAGAGCGCGTTCTCGACCACCTCGGCCTTGGCGCCGCCGCCGATGTCGCAGAAGTTGGCGGCCTTCCCGCCCGCCCGCTCGACGAGGTCGAGCGTGCCCATGCACAGGCCGGCTCCGTTGCCGATGATCCCGATGTCCCCGTCGAGCGACACGTAGGTCAGCGCGCGCTTCTTGGCTTCGACCTCGTAGGGATCGCCCTCCAGCACCGAGCCGTACTTCGCTTCGAGGTCTCCGTGCCGCCACGCGGCGTTGTCGTCGATCTCGAGCTTGGCGTCGCCCGCGATGACATCGCCTTTGCCGGTCACGACGAGGGGATTTATCTCCGCGGTCAGGGCGTCGTACTCCGGGATGGCGCGGTAGAGCTTCTTGATCATCGCGGCGATTGGCCGCGCGTGCTCGCCGAGCCCCGAGTCGAAGACCAGCTGCGCGAGCTCGAAGTCGAGCGGGCCGCGCCACGGGTTCGGATAGAGCCGGGAGATCGATTCCGGGGACTCCTCGGCGACCTGCTCGATGTCCATGCCGCCCCTGGCGGAGAGCATCAGGATGTTGGCGCGCGCGTCGCGGTCGACGGTGAAGCCGAGGTAGATCTCACGCGCGATGTCGAGCGCCGCCTCGCAGTAGACGAGCGGCACCCTGTAGCCCTTGATGTCCATGCCGATGATCTGCTCGGCCGCGTTGCGCGCCTCGTCCGCGGTCTTCGCGAGCTTGATGCCGCCGGCCTTGCCGCGGCCGCCGACGGGCACCTGCGCCTTGACCGCGACCGGTCCGAGCTTCTCGAACGCCGCCACCGCCTCCTCCGGGTTGCGCGCGACCATGCCGGGCGGGATCGGGATGCCAAGCGAGGCGAGCACCTCCTTGGCCTGGTACTCGAGGAGCTTCAACTTGCAGAGATCAAGTTAGCTGACCTGAAAGGCCGATTCGCCGGATGCCGGCAGCGGGCGGCTATTTCCGTGGCCGAATCGTCCGAGTGCCGGCACTCGCGAGGTTTTCACAGCGGGATGTTGCCGTGCCAGCGCGGAGACCGCCGGCGCTCTTTGCGCGACGCGATGCGCAGTGCGCGGATGAGCTCTGAGCGCGTCCGGCCCGGCTCGATCACGTCGTCGACGTATCCCCGTTCGGCCGCGATGTACGGGTTGGCGAAGCGCTCGGTGTACTCGCTGACGAGCTCGCTGCGGTGGGTCGCCGGATCGGAGGCTGCCGCGATCTCGCGCCGGAACAGCACGTTCACCGCGCCCTCCGGACCCATGACCGCGATCTCCGCCGTCGGCCAGGCGACGTTGAAGTCGGCGCGGATGTGCTTGGAGCACATCACGCAGTAGGCGCCGCCGTAAGCCTTGCGCGTGATCACGGTGAGCTTCGGTACCGTGGCCTCGCTGAACGCGTAGAGCAGCTTCGCCCCATGGCGGATGATGCCGCCGTACTCCTGCGACGTCCCCGGCAGGAACCCGGGCACGTCGACGAACGTGACCAGCGGGATGTTGAACGCGTCGCAGAAACGGACGAATCGCGCCCCCTTGTCGGACGCGTTGATGTCCAGCGCTCCGGCCATGACCTTCGGCTGGTTGGCGACCACGCCGACAGGCCTGCCGTCCAGGTGGGCGAACCCGACCACCAGATTCATCGCGTAGAAGGGCTGCACCTCGAAAAACTCGCCGTGGTCGACGACCATGCGGACCGCGTCCTTCATGTCGTACGGCTCTTTGGAGCTGTCGGGGATGATCGTCGCCAGCCCCGGCGCCTCGCGGTCGGGGTCGTCGGCCGGCTCGACCGGTCGCGGCTGCTCCTCGCAGCTCTGCGGGATGTACTTGAAGAGCCTGCGCACCTGGGCGAAGCATTCCTCCTCCGTCTCGGCGAGGAAATGCGCGACGCCCGACTTGACGTTGTGGACCTCCGCACCCCCGAGCGAGTCGAAGGTCACGTCCTCGCCGGTCGTCACCCGGATCACCTCAGGACCGGTGATGAACATGTAGCCGACGCCGTGGACCATGAAGGTGAAGTCGGTGATCGCCGGCGAGTAAACGGCCCCGCCCGTGCAGGGGCCGAGGATCAGGCTCAGCTGGGGGATCACGCCGCTTGCCTCGACGTTGCGCCAGAAGATCTCCGCGTAGCCGGCCAGGGAGACGACCCCCTCCTGGATCCGCGCCCCGCCGGAGTCGTTGATGCCGATGATCGGGATGCGGTTGCTCAGCGCGAGGTCCATGACCTTGATCACCTTCTGGGCGAACACCTCGCCCAGCGAGCCGCCGAAGACGCTCGCGTCGTGGCTGAAGAGCATCACGTCGCGGCCGTCGATCTTCGCCATCCCGGTGACCACGCCGTCCCCGAGCACTCCGCCTGGGTGTCTCGCGAAGAGGTCGACCTCCTCGAACGAGTTGCGATCGACGAGTCGCGAGATCCGCTCGCGAGCAGTGAGCTTGCCCTTGGCGTGCTGGCGGTGGAAGGCTTCGGCGTCGCCGTGCCCGGCCGCGTACTTGCGCTGGCGAAGCTCGTTGAGCGGGTCGACCTTGCGCGAGCTCATCTCTGGATGAACATCCAGCGATGTCCCTCAATGTCTTCCGCCCGGTAGCGCTTCCCGTCGTCGAGCCCGGAAAGGATGGTCGCGCCGGCGGCCTTTGCGCGCTTGTAGTGTGCCGCGACGTCGTCGACGTAGACCAGCACGCCGTCGATGATGTACGGCACGTCGTGCCAGCTCCGCGCCACCTCGCACTCTTCCCGGTGGCGCTTGGGCCCGTGGTAGTGCGTCGACGGAGTGGCCAGCATGACGACGCCACCGCCGGTGTCCAGCTCGCCGTGGGTCAACTGTCCCTCCTCGACCCTGCGGTCTCGCTCCCGGAAGCCAAACGCGTCGATCAGCCAGTCCATCGCCGCGGGGCCGTTCTCGTAAGCCAGCATCGGAATCACAGCCTGGTCCATCACGCCGCCTCCCCTGGCCGGTACTCGCCGAACACGCCGCGCAGGACCGCGCAGCACTCTCCGATGGTGACGTAGCCGGCGAGGGCCGCCTTCAGGGGCTCCATCAGGTTGCCGGTCCCGCGCGCCGCGCGCTCCAGGTCCGCGAGGTGACGCTCGACCGCCTCCTTCGAGCGTCGCGCGCGGAGCTTCTTCAGCGCACGCGCCTGCTCGGCCTGGTGGTGCGGGCTGACTTTCATGATCTCGACCGGGCGAGAGTCGCTCTCCGTGTAGCGGTTCACGCCCACCACGGCGCGCTCGCCGGACTCCACGCGCCGCTGGGTCCGGTAGGCGCTGTCGGCGATCCGCCGCTGGGTCCAGCCCGACTCGATGCAGCTCACCGCTCCACCCAGCTCGTCGATCTCGGCCATGATCCCCAGCGCCTCCTCTTCGACCCGGTCAGTGAGGTTCTCGACGTAGTACGACCCACCCAGTGGGTCGGCGACGAAGGGCACGGCTGTCTCGTAACCGATCACCTGCTGCGTGCGGAGCGCGATCTCGGCCGCGCTCTGCGACGGCAGGCCCAACGCTTCGTCGTAGGCGTTGGTGTGCAGCGACTGAGTCCCACCGAGGACGGCGCTCATCGCCTCCAGCGTGGTGCGCACGATGTTGTTCAGCGGCTGCTGCGCAGTCAGAGTCCAGCCACCGGTCTGGGTGTGGAAGCGAAGCGCCTGCGCCCGAGCATCGGTGGCGTGGAAGCGGTCGCGCATGATGCGCGCCCACATCCGGCGTGCGGCGCGGAACTTGGCGACCTCCTCGAAGAAGTCCATGTGGCAGGCGAAGAAGAACGAGACGCGCGGCGCGAACTCGTCGACGGCGAGGCCGGCCGCCTGCGCGGCCTCGACATAGGCGATGGCGTGGCTGAGCGTGAGCGCGATCTCCTCGGCTGCCGTCGAACCCGCCTCGCGCATGTGGTAGCCCGAGATTGAGATCGTGTTCCAGTTCGGCAGGTTCCGCGCGCAGTAGGCGAACAGGTCGGTGATCAGGCGCATCGAGGGCTGCGGCGGAAAGATGTACGTGCCGCGGGCGGCGTACTCCTTGAGGATGTCGTTCTGGACGGTGCCGGTGATCTTCTCCGGCGGACATCCCTGCTTTTCAGCCACCAGCTGGTAGAGGAGCAGCAGCATCGCCGCGGTCGCGTTGATCGTCATCGAGGTCGACACCTTCTCGATGGGGATGTCTGCGAGCAGGATCTCCATGTCCTCGAGCGAGTCGATGGCCACCCCGACCTTGCCGACCTCGCCGTTCGCCATCGGGTCGTCGGAGTCGTAGCCGATCTGGGTGGGCAGGTCGAACGCGACCGAAAGCCCAGTCTGGCCCTGCTTGAGCAGGAAGCGGTAGCGCTTGTTGGACTCGGCCGCGGTGCCGAAGCCCGCATACTGCCGCATCGTCCACAGGCGGCCGCGGTACATGTCCCTGTGGATGCCGCGCGTGAAGGGAAAGGTGCCCGGCGCCGGCTCTTCGTCCCGCCGGTCTTCCACCGAGTAGACGGGCTTCAGAGGAAGCCCGCTGTCGTTTATCACGTCACTCACTCTCGACGAGCTCCGTCAGCACGCCGCCGACGCTCTTCGGGTGCACGAAGGCGATGCGCGTGCCGTGCAGCCCGATCCGCGGCTCCTGGTCGATGAGCTCGAGGCCTTCGGCGCGCGCATCCGCCATCGCCTTGTCGATGTCGCCGACCGCGACCGCGATGTGGTGCAGGCCGGGGCCGCGCCTGGCGACGAACTTGCCCACCGGAGTGTCTTCGCGCAGCGCGGCCAGGAGCTCGATCTCGGCCTCCCCGGCGCGCAGGAACGCCGCCGCCAGGCCATCCTTGTCGCTCGAGGCGCGGTGCGTCACCTCGGCGCCGAAGACGGACGTGTAGAGCTGGATCGCCTCGTCCAGGTCCGCGACCGCGACACCGACGTGATGCAGCCTCATGGCGAGTACCGATACCAGAGCCCGGCATGCTGGGCGATCTGCGCCCCCATGCTCCCGGCACCGATCACCGCGAGCTTCAACTCATTGCACCGAGAAGATGCGCGTCACCGTGTTCAGGGTCGCCAGGTTGCCGAGCAGGCCGTCGATGCGCAGCTTGCGCTGCAGGAGCTTCGCCGCGACGCCGCGTCCCACCCCGTCGTAGTAGATCGGCATCCCGAACAGGCCGATCCTCAGGTTGCTCAGGTTCATGACCGTGTCGGCCTCTGCTCGAATGGTGAGGTCGCGCTTCGGCTGCAGCCCGTTGTGAACGAGGAGTGCGCCCTTCTGGAAGTCGAGGGTCACGCCCTCGTCGATGTCGGTGACCCAGACCCCCACGCGAGCGCCGAGGGCGTCGAAGTCCTTCTTGCGCGCGGGACTGCTCTCCACGTTGGCCTCGATCAGGCCTCCCAGCATGGACGCGAAGGCGCTGGGCTCGGCGTCGGCGTAATCGACTCTCTTGTGGCGCGTCTTGGGTCTTACTTTTCGTCGGGCCATTCGACCGCGACCCGAGTCGTGCACTCGGTCATCTCCTGGGACGCCTTGGTGTAGCGCACGATGGTGGGCAGGTCTCCCTTGAGCTTGAGCTTGCCCTGCAGCATGCCCCTGGTCGCGTCGAGCTCCTTGGTGGCGACCTGCTTCCAGCGCGTGTACGGCGCCGTGATCACGAAATCGCACTTCTGGGCGTCGGCCGCGGGGCCTACCGTGATGTCCCTCGCCGAGCCGTCGAAGAGGTCCATGACCACCCCCCTTGCTTCGGGAAAGTTCTTGTCGGGCTCGGCCTCGACGACCAGCCCGACGGTCCACTTCCAGCCCTTGGCCGCCGACCTGTAGACGCTCGAGCGGTTGACCTCGTCTTTGAACTGGCGGGCCCATTCGTCCGAGAAAGCCTTGACCGTCATAGTGCCCTCCTCATGCCGTCCCTACGTTAGTACCCCTACGTGATCGCCAACCGCCACGTGGCCCGGCCTGACGACCTGGCAGTACACCCCCATCGACTCGTCATGTCGCTCGGCGAGCAGCCGCAGCAGCTCGGGCGACGTCTCGGTGGTGTCCGGATCCTTGGTGATGACGACGCAGCGCACGCAGCGGCTGACCACGTCCAGCTCTGCCTCGCCGGCGCGGATGCGGCGGCGGGCCCACGCGACCTCCTCCTCAGGTTCGAGGCCGTCGACGTAGAGATTGGCGCGAAAGCGGCGGCGGTCGACCAGGATTCCCGCCTCCAGGCTGAGGGCGGCGACCGAAGCCAGGTTGACGAGCAGGACGTGCGCGTCGTCGAAGTTGCCTCCCGGCAGGTCGCGCAGCTGCAGCGGGCGTGACGATTCGACCTCCAGCCGCCTGACCAGGTCGCCGTCAAGCTCGGCCGGCGCGGCGCCTGGCGTGGCGACGCTGACCCGGCCGTCCGCCAGGCTGGCGCGGTAGGTCAGCAGCCGCTCGTGGTGCTTGATGCCGAGCAGCTTGCCGGCGCGATGCGCAGTGCCATCGACCAGGGCCCAGCGGCGATCGCCGTCGAGCCCACTCGGCGTGACCATGCACGACTCGAGTCGCTCCCCGGCCATCGACTTCACCGGATACCGCCAGATCTCGACGACCGAAGCCATCACCGGAACATTAGCGGGCGGATTTACGATGCCGGGGGATGGACGGGGCGCCCTTCTCCGAGCCGCTGTCGGCACGAGACGCGTGGTTTCTCTACGCCGAGCGGCCGGAGACGCCGCTCGACCTCGCCACCGTCTACGTCTTCGAGGGTGAGTCCCAGGTGCCGGGCGGTCGCGGCGCGACAGGGCTCGAGGACACGGTGGCCGAGCGCATCCACCTCGTCCCGCGCTATCGCCAGCGCATCCACTACGCGCCTTTCCACATCGCCCTCCCGGTCTGGGTCGACGACCCGCATTTCGACCTCGGCGCCCACATCCGGCGCGAGGTCCTGCCGCCTCCCGGCGACGGCGTGCAGGTGAGACGGCTCGTGGCCCGCATCCTCGCTCGGCCTCTCGACAAGCGCCGGCCCCTCTGGGAGATGACGCTGATCACCGGCTTGCGCAGCGGCCACGTCGTGATCGTCAACCGCGCCCACCACGCCATGGTCGACGGCGTCTCCTCCGTTGACATCCTCACGCTGCTCCTCGACACCGACCCGGAAGGCTTCCGGCCAGAGCCCGCCCCGCCCTGGAAGCCGCGGCCCGCGCCGTCGAACTGGCAGCTGCTCAAGCCGATGCTCTGGAACCTCAGCGCCCAGCCCGCGACTGAACGCACCCGTCTGCCAGTGGTATGGCGGTCCCGCCGGCTGCCCTGGACGGGAATGTGGCAGCTGGGCGGGACGATGGTGAGGCGACGCCCCGACGTCTTCTTCAACCGCAAGCTCAGCCCGCAGCGCACGGGCCGCGGGTTGAAGGTTCCGCTCTCAGCGTTCAAGGCCCTGAAAGAGCGCTACCGCTGCACCGTCAATGACGCGGTGCTCGCGGTGGTGTCCGAAGGACTGCATCGCTGGTTCAAGTCGCGCGGCGAGACGGTTCCGGCCAGGGTGCGTGTCTTCTGCCCGGTGAGCGTCCGGGGTGAAGAGGGCCGTGGGCGGCTGGGCAACCAGATCAGCGGCATGGTGTTCGAGCTGCCGACCGGGGAGCTGGCGATCGAGGAGCGCCTGAGGCGGATCAACGTGACGACCGGCGACCTGAAGCGAACGCGGCAGGCGATCGCGGCGGACAAGCTGGCCGACCTGGCCGAATGGGCGCCGCCCACGCTCCTGGTGCTCGCCGGGCGAATCATGTCCACGCCACAAGCCGGCGCCAACATCAACGTCACCAACATCCCGGGCCCGCAGTTTCCTCTCTACTGCGGCGGCGCCCGGCTGCTCGAGGTGTGGCCGTTCGCGCCCCTCTACCCCACGATGGGACTCGGCGTGGCCGTCGTGTCCTACAACGGCGATACCTTCTTCGGCCTGACCGCCGACCCGGCCGTTGTCCCCGACGTCGAGGCCTTCGCGCGCGCCCTGCGCGAGGCCGCCGCCGATTGCGTGGCCCTCGCTACACCTTAGCCGCGGGTCTACGCTTCGAGCGTAAAGCGGAGCGTGTTCTGGCCGATGGCGATCGTGTCGCCGTCGCTCAGCTCTTTCTCGATGACCGGCTGACCGTTCACCTGCGTGCCGTTCGTGCTGCCCAGGTCGCTGATCCAGAAGGAGCCGGCGCGAACCTCGATCCGCCCGTGATGACCTGAGGTCGCCGGGTCTCCGACCACGACGTCGTTGTCGGGCGCGCGGCCGATGCTGACCATCTGGTTGGGCAGGGCGACGATGCGCCCCGAGAACGGACCTGCCTCGAAGGTGAGCAGGGCTGAGAATCCCGAGCCGGAGGCGACGTCCTCCGGCGGCAGAGCCTGCATCGAGACGGTCTGTCTGGAGTCTTGCGCGGTCGGCTGCCAGGCCGGGATCACCGACGTGGCCTCTTCGAACCCGCCCGCCTGGGCCGGCGTTCCGTTCTCGGGGCCGGGGGCCGGCGCGCCGGACGGCCAGGCGACGAGCGTCTCGCCCACGTCCTGGGCGGTCGGGGCGGCGACAGGGTGGTCCCGCGGCTCAACCGGAGGCTCCGCCGGCTCCGGCGCCGGCTCGCGCCATGCCTCCTCGTCTGCCTGTGCCGCAACCACCGGTTCGCGGACCGGCTCGGGCTCGGGGGCGGCAGCGGGCGGCTCGGGTTCGGATTCGACCTCCGGCGGCGGCGCGGCGGGCTCGGCGAACGACACCGGCTCGTCGAACGCGGAGAGCACCGGTTCGGTGACCGCCGAGACCAGCTCGGGCTGCGGCTCGGGCTCGGGCTGCGGCTCGGGCTCGGGCTGCGGCTCGGGCTCGGGCTGCGGCTCGGGCTGGGGCTGCGGCTCGGGCTCGGGCTGCGGCTCGGGCTCGGGCTCGGGCTGCGGCTCAGGCTGTGGCTCAGGCTCCTGCTCCGGCTGCAGCTCAGGCGGGGCAACCGGCTCCGACGCGGCGACTCGTTCGGCTGCGACCTCGGCCTCGGGCTCCGGCCGAGGTTCGGCGGCGACGACCTCAAGCTCGGGCTCGCCCAGCGGTTCCGAAACCTGAACCGGGGGCGCCTCCACCGCGGCCTCAAACGGCTCGACCCTTGGCGGCCCTTCGGTGGACGGGAGGTCGGGCAGGCCCTCCGGCTGGACGATCGGCGCTTCCCGGGTCGCAAACTCGGAAACCGTCGGCTGTATCACCTCCGCCTCGGGGGCCGGCGCCTCGACGGCTGCCGCGCCGGCCTCCTCCGATGTCCGGTTGGAGATGACGAGCGTCTTCGCGTATTCGTGAGCGGCCTGTGCCGGGATTTCGAGGACCTGGGTCACTTCCTCGGGCGCGGGTCGGTCGACCGCGTGCGTGCCGAGGTACTTCTCGAACCAGCCGGCGATCCGGCGAAGCCTCTCCACGCGCCTGTCGGGCCGGCCGTTCCGAGACAGGTCGTGCGACTCCTCGGGGAAGCGGACCAGCTCGACCGTCTTGCCGAGCAGCCGCATCGCCCCGAAGAGCTCTTCGGACTGCGACATCGCGCAGCGGAGGTCCATCTCCGCCGCCGTCAGGAGAAGCGGCGTGCGCATGCTCTGCACGTACCGGATCGGCGAGCGCCGCCAGAGCTCGTCCAGGTTCGGCCAGGGCGGCGGACCGAGCTGCAGGGTGCCCCACAGCACGATGTCGTGCTGCGAGTACTCGCTGACCAGGTTGGAGATCGAGCGCATCGAGACTGCGGCGGCGAAGCGGTCGGTCTGGCCGATGACCCAGTTCGTCATGTAGCCGCCGTACGAGCCGCCGCCAACGCCCAGGCGCTTGGCGTCGATGTAGCCGGTGCGCTCGATGATCTGGTCGAGGGAGCTCATCAGATCGAGATAGTCCTTGCCCCCCCAGTCGCGAACGACCGAGCGGCGGAAGCGCTCTCCGTAACCATCCGAGCCGCGCGGGTTCATGTAGAAGACGACGAAGCCCATCCCGGCAAGGATCTGCAGCTCGTGGAAGAACGCCCAACCGTACTGCGCGTGCGGCCCTCCGTGGATCTCCATGACCGCAGGGTGCAGGCGCTGCGGGTCGAATCCCGGCGGCTTGAGCACCCAGCCTTCGAGCCTCCAGCCGTCGGGAGCGATGAAGTACTCCTGCTCCGGCTGCGCCACAAACCGGTCGCGCAGCCACGGGTTGAGGTCGGTCAGCCGGGCCTCCGCGCCGCCGGCCAGCATGTAGAGCTCGCCGGGCTGGTTCGGGTCCGACGCGCAGAAGACAAGCGTGTCCCTGGCGATGTCGAAGTCGTAGATGCGGCGCCGGCCGCCGGCTTCTTCGCGGACGTTGCCGTCCAGGTCCACAGACTGGAGGGTGGTGACGCCCGAGCCGCTGGCGGAGAAATAGATCCGGTCGCCTTCGGCCGACCACGTGACTCGTGTCGCGTGGCCGGAGCGCATGTCGTTGATCACGCTGTCGGTCACCGCCTGGTCGAACTCCGCCGTCAGGCAGCGCGGCGCGGCGCCCGTCAGCGGGACGACCCACAGCCTCTCCAGCAGCCCGACGTCGAGGCCGTTGGGGGCGATGAACGCGATCAGGTCACCCTTCGGCGACCAGATCGGCGAGCTCAGGTAGAACCCGCCTCCCAGGTGGACGCGGTTGGCCTCGAGGTCGACCAGGTACAGGTGGACCTCGCGCTGCAGGTCGGCGCCCGGCTCCGCGTTGCCGGAGACGACCAGGCGCAAGCCGTCCGGCGACCAGTCGAAGTCCTCGACGTCCCACGGGCCATTGGTCAGCTGCTTCACGTCGCCGCCCGTGGCCGAAACGACGAAGAGGTGGTGCTGCCGCCCGTCGACGTAGCCGCGGCCGTCGTGCTTGTAGTCGAGCCGGCGCACGACTCGGGCTACCGGGGCGCGGCGCAGCTGCTCGCGGCTCTCCGGCGGACGCGGGTCGTCGACCACCGCGTCGAGGTCGGCCGGGACGGCGCCGAGAAAAGCGATTCGCTTTCCGTCGGGCGACCACTTCGGCATACCGACGCCGTCGGGGATCGTGCTCAGCTGCTGCGCCGGGTCGGTGGCCGTCACGTCGAGCGCGAAAAGCTGATCGGCCGCTCCCACCCTGCTGAGGAATGCGATCCTGCGGCCGTCCGGCGACCATTCCGGTGAGTGGTCTCTCGGCGCCCCGGCGCTCGGCGTGACGGGCTCGGGATCCAGCAGGCGCCGGACCACGATGCGGCTTCGGCCCTGCCTGGCGTTCGCGTCGGCCCATGCCACCTGGTAGGCGATTCGCTCACCGTCGGGGCTCAGACGAGCGTGGTCGATCCAGCGAAAGCGGTATAGGTCCTCGGAAGTGATCGGGGCGGCCATGCCGACTCGCGGATGCTACCAGCCGCCGACGAATCGTTACACCGTCCGCGGTAGCTTTCGGTGGTACAACCAGTCGGTATGACGCGCAAGGCCGTGGCGCTCAGTGGCTTCGCCTGGGGATGTGTGGGCGGCGTCGTCCTGGTCGCGCTCATGTACTACGCGGGCGTCTTGCTCGGGCTTCGTCCGCTTCCCCAACTGCTCAACGAGCCCCTGCTTGCGCTGATGCCGGGCTTTGTCTTCGGCTTCCTGATCGACACCCTGCAGCACGCGGGCAAGGTCGTCGAAGAGCTCGGTCTGATCGTCCTCATGGTCCTGGCGCTCGGCCTGCTCGGCGCGGCGTCGGCCGTCGCCAACGAGCGCTGGACCTCGACCTGGCTGCCGTTTGGCTTCGCCGCGGTGGGCTGGGCGGTGGTCGTCGCCCTCCTGCTTCCCGCCGGGGGCGCCGGCATGCTCGGCCTGAGCGACGGGCCCGCCACTCCGTTGATCTGGGCGGCGATCTTTGCCATCTACGCGGTCGTCCTCCAGTACGGGGGCACCGGCCCGGCGGCGGTGGACCTCGGAAGGCGGCGGATCCTCAGCGCGGTGCCGGTGGGCATCGCGGCGGTCAGCCTCGGCGGGCTTGCCCTGCGCCTGCTTCCCGACTGGTACCAGGCGATCTTCAACCCCCCCGAGTCGGGGGTCAGGGGCATCTCACCGACGATCACGCCGGTCGAAAACTTCTACGTCGTCTCCAAGAACTTCGCCGACCCGTCGGTCGACGGGGCGAGCTGGAGGCTGAAGGTCGGCGGCCTCGCCGACAAGACGCTGAGCCTGTCCCTGGCCGACCTCCGTGGGCTGCCGGCGACGGAGCAGTACATGACCCTGTCCTGCATCAGCAACAACGTGGGCGGCGACCTGATCAGCACCGGCCTGTTCAAGGGGGTGCCTCTGCGCGACCTGCTGGCAATGGCCTCGCCGCAGGCAGCGGCAAGCTGGGTCGGTTTCAGGGCGCGCGATGGCTTCACCGAAAGCCTGCCGCTGAGCCTGGTCGTCGGCGCGCCCGAGGTCCTGGTGGCCTACGAGCTCGACGGCGCGGCGCTGCCGGCAAGACACGGGTTCCCGGCGCGGGTGCTCATCCCCGGGCGCTACGGCATGAAGCAGCCGAAATGGCTCGACAGCATCGAGCTGACCAACGAGGAGGTGCGCGGTTACTGGGAGCAGCAGGGCTGGGACCACAGCGCGTTCGTCAAGACGACCTCGCGCTTCGACGTGCCCGCCGACGGCGAGATCGTCAAGATCGGTTCCCTGCTGGTCGGTGGCGTCGCCTTTGCGGGCAAGGCCGGCATCAGCAAGGTCGAGTACACGACCGACGGCGGCAGGAGCTGGCAGCCGGCCGACGTGACCCCTCCCCTCTCGGGACTGACATGGGTGATCTGGCGCGCCACGTGGACGCCCGGGTCCGAGGGCTCCTACCGGCTCATGGTGCGGGCGACGGATGGCTCAGGCTCACTGCAGGACCCGCACAACGCTCCGAGCTACCCGAGCGGATCCAGCGGCTACCACACCATCCACGTCAACGTGAGTAGCTGAGGAGCCCCCAGGTCCCCACCCGGGCCGCGCAGCGGCCCGACCTCCCCAGCAAGTGGGGAGGTGAAGCTGGGAGCCCCCAGGTCCCCACTCCGGGACGCGCAGCGGCCCGACCTCCCCAGCAAGTGGGGAGACGAAGCTAGGGCGGCAGGAACTTCATCGCCCAGAGGGCTTTGGCGGTGTCCCAGCCCATCCGGAACAGGCCCTCCTTGCGCAGCATGCGGACGATGTTGCGCTGCTTGGCGGCTTTCGAAGTTCCATCGACACGGAAGAACTCGTCCAGTGCGCGGTCGAGCACCTGCGGGTACTTCGTCAGCAGCTGCGGGTTGTGCTCGAGCAGCGGCACCGCCTGGTCGTACTTCTTCATGTCGGCCATGATCCACGAGTGATCGAGCTTGCCCCTGTACTCGGCGAGCCTGCGCTCGGAGAAGTCGCCGAGCTCCTTGGCGTGGATCACCGTCTCGCCGGCCAGGCGGCCTGACTCCATCGCCAGGTTCGACCCCTCACGGTGCACGGGATTCGAAAGCATGGCGGCGTCGCCGCACACCAGATAGCCGGGGCCGTGGACCTTCGGGATGCCCCGATAGCCGCCCTCCGGGATGAGGTGGGCGAGGTACTCCACCGTCTCGGCGCCGCGCAGCAGCGGCTTGATCGAGGGGTGCTGCTTGAAGTGCTCCATCAGGTCGTTCGGCGTGCGCAGCGTCTGGTTGAACTCGCTCAGCAGTGCGCCTCCACCGACCGAGAGCGTGTCGCGATTGGTGTAGATGAACATGAAGCCCGACATGCCCATGGTCGAGTCGCCGAAGCACTCGATCGTGCAGCCCTCGCCCGGGGCGCAGTTGAAGCGCTCCTCGATAAGCCCCGAGTCGAGCTGCATGATCTCCTTGACCGCCATCGCGACCTCGTTCTCACGCAGCTTGCGACGCAGCGGCCTGCCGTCGATGACCGTCCTCTCGAGGAGGCTGGTGCCCAGGCCGATGCCTTCGCAGACGATCGTGACGTCGGCGTAGACATCGTCGCCGCGACCCGTGCCGACGCCGATCACGCGTCCGTTCTTCGTGATGAGCCGGTCGACCACGGTTTCCGGAACCACCATCGTGCCGGCCTTCTCGGCCTGCTCGGCGAACCACGCGTCGAACTTCGCGCGCAGCACCGAGTAGGAGTGCGGGTGCGCGCGATTGCGGATGTTCTTGTAGTCGAAGCCGATCGCGGCGTCGCCGGTCATCATCCAGCGCCGCTCCTCGATGATCGGGCGCTCGAGCGGAGCCTGCTTCCAGTCGTCGCCTACGATCTCTTCGAGGTAGTGGTTGTAGAGGATGCCACCCATGACGTTCTTCGAGCCGGGCCTGGCGCCGCGCTCCAGCAACGCCACCTGCAGCCCCGCTTTGGCCATCGTGATCGCAGCCGCCGAGCCGGCCGGCCCGGCGCCGATCACCACCGCGTCAAACTTCTCCTCCTCGGCCATCCACAGAAATTGAAGCTCATTGGGCTGACGGGCGGCGCGGGGTCCGGCAAGTCAACGGTCGCCGGGATGCTTCGCGAGCTCGGTGCCGTGGTGCTCGACGCGGACGCGGCCGCACACACGGCCTATGAGCCCGGCAGCCTCGGCTTCGACCTCATCGAAAGCGAATTCGGTCCCGACTATGTTCGCGATGGAAAGATCGACCGCGCCCGACTCGGTGAGCTCGTCTTCCACGACGGGGAAGCTCGCGCGCGGCTCAACGCGATCGTGCATCCGCTTGTTCGCGAATGGATGGCGGCCCAGACCGCCAATGCCCTGACACACGGCGCGACGATCGTCGTGCAGGACGTGCCCCTCCTGTTCGAGAACGGACTCGAAGGCCTCTATTCAGACGTCGTGCTCGTCTACGTCCCCGAGCCGGTCCAGGTGCGCCGCCTCGTCGAAGGGCGGGGCCTGGACGAGGAGCGGGCGCGCGCCATCATCGCCGCGCAGATGCCGATCGACGAGAAGCGCGGTCGGGCGAAGTACGTGATCGACAACACGGGCACGCGGGATGAGACGCGTCGCCAGCTCGAAGAGGTCTGGGCTAAAGTCCGATCTCTCTGAGCAGCTCTTCGGTGTGCTCGCCGAGCCGGGGTGCGCGCCCTGGGCGGCGGGGATCGAGCGACCGGCGAGCCGCTATCTGCGGGTGTCTGGCGACCTCGTCGAGGTCGAGCACCGGCTCGCAGCACACATCGAGCCCGGCCAGCGTCTTCTCCCACTCGTCGCGTGTTCGCGTCTCGAAGATCGACTCCACCGCACGCTGCGTCTCCGGCGATTCGGAGTACTGCGCCTCGGCCAGGTCGGGGCTGCCGAGAGCCTCACACAGGTTCTTCCAGAACTTCGGCTCCAGGGCGGCGACGCTGTAGTGGCGGCCGTCCTTGCACCCGTACACGCGATAGCACGGATACCGGCCGGCGAGGCGCTGGTCGCCTCGGCGAACCGACTCGCCCGCGGCACGTGCGGCAAAGGCCATCGTGAGCCAGGCGGCCGCACCGTCGGTCATCGACACATCGATCCAGCGACCCTCGCCGCCGCGCTCCACGCCGACCAGGGCACCGAGGATCGCGACCGCGGCCTGCATGCCCCCGCCTCCGATGTCGGCGACCTGGACCGACAGCGGGACCGGCGGCCCGTCCCGGGGCCCGTTCAGGCCGAGCCCGCCGGCGATCGCCATGTAGTTGAGGTCGTGCCCGGCGCGCGACGCGTATGGCCCATCCTGCCCGTAGCCCGTGATCGAGCACACGACCAGGCGCCGGTTGCGCGCGTGGAGGACGTCCCAGCCGAGCCCCAGCCGGGTCATCACGCCGGGGCGGTTGCCTTCGACCAGGACCGCGGCCGTGCCGGCAAGGCGAAGCAGCGCGTCTCGGTCCCGGTCGGACTTGAGGTTCAGCGTGAGGCTGCGCTTGTTGCGGTTCAACGCTTCGAACAGGACGCTCTGCCCGTCGACCAATGGGGGCGTCCAGCGCATGTAGTCGCCCATCTCCGGCTCCTCGACCTTGATCACGTCGGCGCCCATGTCGGCCAGGAGGAGGGTGCAGTACGCCCCCGGCAGGAGCCGCGTCAGGTCCAGCACGCGAATTCCCGTCAGCGGCATCGCGAACCCATTGTGTGCCGCCCTACTGCGTTAGTAGGAGACTTTCGGCGGACACCCGTGCGTTAATACGGCATGGAAGAGTCCGGTCCCCACATGCGTTCCAGCAATCCCCATCTCGGCGAGATGACGATCAAGGTCCCGGCGCCGTTCGCAGGCATCTCGGACCTCGGTTTCACGGCCCAGTACCGGGCTCAGCAGTTCAACGAGCCGCAGCGCGACGTGCCTTTGCTCTTCGAGGGTCCGCATCCACCCATGCGCCGGCTGGCGGAGATCCTGCAGATGCTCAGCGGTTCGCAGCCTACGACGTACGCCTGGACCGACCCGGTGATGCTGAGCGACGAGGTCGTGATCCTGGCGTTTCGGGACCGGAGCGTCGCGGGCCAGGAAGGGCAGCCGCTGTCCGACGGAACGCGGATCGCCGACTACGTGCTGAACCTCGTGCGGCCTGTCGTGTTCACGTTCCTGCACGACTGCGCCTCCATCGCGCACCTCCGGCTGTCGGACCGCATCGAGATGCGAGTTGCCGCGGACCGCACGTCGATCGCCGAGTTTGCACTTCCCCTGGACGACATCGTCCGGCCGAATGGAGAGCGGCTGCTGTGGGGGCTTGCCTCTCAGTGACTCGGTGACGGCGAGTGGCTGGGTGTCGGTGAGTGCGAGGGTGTCGGCGTAGGCGTCGGGCTGGCCACCGCTGAAGCGCGGGCGCTGCTGGTGGTCGACAGGTTGGGCGTGGTGATCGGCCCCGGCCCGGTGTTCGCGAAGTAGAGCGCCAGCGGCACGACGATCATGCCGGCGATGACGGTCAGGACGAATGTGACCGCCCCCCACTCGCGACGCAACACTCCCCAGTCCACGAGTCGTCGATTCTAGCGACGTCCGAGTGGCGGCACTCGCGCCAAGGCGACGGTCAGTAGTCGTCGTCGCCTGAGTTGAGGCCTTCCTCTTCCTTCTTCTTCCGCTGGTTCAGGAGTCGGATGAAGTCTTGCGCCCGCGCGAGCGCTTTCCAACGCTCCGGGAAGAAGTCTTGAACCAGGATCTGGCGGTCCGGTTGCTGGTAGACCGTGACGCACCATTTGTTGAGCGTGCGCGAGACTTCGACCTCGAAGTCCTTCTCCGCGGTCTCATACCGAACAACTTTGTCGTCGTCGAATCTTCTTCGTCCTGAAACAGCCATAGGTAAATCACTCGGGCGGGGATGCGGCTCATAGAGCGTGTACTGATTATAGGCCGCAGTTCAGCCCCCCTCTGGAGCGGTTTCCAGGAGCTCCCGGAGGAGCGGCGCCAGCTCCTCGCGGAGGCCCTCGCGCCGCATCGCCAGCGTCAGGTTGGCCCGGAGGTAGCCGGGCAGGGTGCCGGTGTCGTAGTAGTCCCCCTCGAACTCCAGGGCCACCACCGGGTCCCGGCCGAGGATCCTCTTGATGGCGTCGGTGAGCTGGATCTCCTTGCCGGCCCCTGGTTCGGCGCGGTCCAGCTCGGCAAACACCGCGGGGGTCAGGACGTAGCGGCCGAGGATGGCCAGGTCCGATGGCTCGGTGCCCGGCTCGGGCTTCTCGACCATGTCGATGACGTCGTGGATGCGGCCGTGGCTGCCGTTCGTCACGACCACGCCGTAGCGCCCGATCTCGCTGCGTGGGAAGCGACGGACCGCGAGGACTGTCGCCCCCGTCTTGCGGTGGGCGTCGATCAGCTGTCTCAAGCAGGGTTCTCCGCCGAGGATCACGTCGTCGGCGAGCAGGACCGCGCAGACCTCGCCTTCGACCAGCCGGCGCGCGGTCCAGACCGCATGCCCGAGCCCAAGCGGCTCCTTCTGCTGGATGTACATGATGTCGAGCTGGTTGCTCAGGTCGTCGACCTCACCAAGGATCCGGAGCAGGTCGCTCTTGCCGCGCTCCTCCAGGTAATGCTCCAGCTCGAGCGAGCGGTCGAAGTGGTCGACGATGGCGCGCTTGCCTCCGCCGGTGACCATGATCACCTGCTCGATGCCGCTGGCGATCGCCTCCTCGACGCCGTACTGGATGGTCGGCTTGTCGACCAGTGGCAGCATCTCCTTCGGCTGCGCCTTGGTCACCGGCAAGAAGCGAGTGCCGAGTCCCGCCGCGGGAAAGATCGCCTTGCGGACCTTGAACCGGGTCATTGACGACAATCTATAGGTTGGACAGGTTGGACACGATCGATGGCATCGAGCCGGGGCTCGAGGGGCGCCTGGAGCGCGTGGTCGAGGGCAACCTCCTTACGCACCATGTAGGCGGCAATGGCACGTTCGCGACGCCTGCCATGATCGGTCTCATGGAGCTGACCAGCCACCGCTCGGTAGAACGCTTCCTCCCCGACGGATACACCACCGTCGGCTATGAGGTGCACGTCAGGCACCTTGCGCCGACGGCACCAGGACGCACCATCGTCGTGACGACGCGGCTCGCCGAGGTGAAAGGCAACAAGCTGCATTTCGAAGTCGAGTGTCACGAGGGCGACAAGCTCCTTGGGTCGGGAATCCACAAGCGGGCCATCGTCCCGGCGACCTTCTAGCCATGCCTTACATGGACATCGTCTGGCGCTCGTTTCGGATCAGCTGGAACCACAAGTACCTGTGGCTGATCGCCCTCTTCTCGGGCGAAGGCGGCGGAGGCGCCGGCTTCAACTCGGGATACTCCTCCCCCGCGCCTTCGCGCGGCGGCCGCTCGCCCGACTTCGCGGCCATACAGGAACAGGTGAGCACCTGGATCGCCGGCCACCTATTGCTGATCGTCGTGGTCGTGATCGCGTGGTTGCTGCTGATCATCGCGTTCTTCATCCTGGCGGCGGTCTGCGAAGGCGCCACAGTGCGGGCTTCGGCCGAGCACGACGCGGAGCGTCCATTCCGCCTCGGCCTCGCGTGGCGCGCGGGCGTCAGCAGGATGGGGGCGATCGTCCGCTTTCGGCTGCTGCTGATCGCCCTCCTCCTTCCCCTGTGGCTGATGCTCGTCGCCTTTCTGCTCGCCGTCGCGATCGCGATTGCGAACCGGAACGCCAGCGCCATCCCCGGGCTGTTCCTTTCCGGGCTGTACCTCACGGTGATCGCGATTCCCTACGGGCTGTACATCTTCTTCCTCGACCGTCTTGGCAGCCGGGCGCTGGTGCTCGAACAGCTCGGCGCCAGGGCATCCATCGCGCGGGCGCACCGGCTGCTGGTCAAGCGCATCGGCCGGACCCTGCTGGTCTGGCTGCTGTCGATCGCTGTCGGCTTCGTGGTCGGGATCCTGTTCGCCTGCGCCTTCGCGATCGTCATCATCCCGTTCGCGATCGCGGGCGGCATCGCGTTCGCCACCAACGCGGCGGTCTTCTGGCCGCTGGCCATCCTGGCCGTGATCATCGTCCTGCCCATCTCACTGGTCGTCGGCGGTTTTCTCGCGGCGCAGGGGTCGACCTACTGGACGCTCGCCTTCCGGCGTCTCGACCTGGAATCCCAACCGGCGGCTGGGGCGACGGCGTGAGCGACGAGCTCGACCGCGTCGCGCCCCGAGAGAGCGCCAGGGTCAAGGCGAGGGACAGAAAAGTCCGCGGCCCAGCAGTCGTTTCCGTCAACCCGGGCCTGAAAAAGCTCGCTCAACACCTCGCCGACAAGCGCAAGAAGAACGTCAAACGCAAGACTTCGTGACCCGAGTACGCTGAGGCAATTCCGTCCACGTCAGGTACTGGGGGTTAGGCGATGAAGGCGTATGTCCTCATCAACGCGTCACCCGGGCGCGCGCTGGAGGTGGCCAAGAAGATGGAAGGCGTCCAGGGCATCTCCGCCGCCGACGCCATCACCGGTGAGTACGACGTGATCGCCGTCTGCGAGGCCGCGGACGTCAACTCCATCGGCTCGCTGATCGTCGACAAGATCCAGAAGATCGACGGGGTGTTCAAGACGATCACCTGCCTGGCGGTGAAGTAGCCTCCAGCGGGTCCGCCCGTGGTTCGGCGAGCGCCTTCGTGACCTCGGGCAGCTGCGACAGCCATGGCACCATAGCCGGCATCTCCTGCTCGAAGCTGCCGACCGACGGCGACCAGGTCAGGTCGCGGCGGGAATGGGAGTCGTCGTAGAGGCGTGGCCGGCCTAGGACGTCGACCGCGTACAGGCCGGGCCACAGCGAGCCGCCCAGCGGGGTCAGCGTCTCCCGACCGAGCGCACGCAGGTAGGAAAGGTCGTAGGGAATCGAGGTGACCTCGGCGCCGAACCCGACCGCACGGGCGGCCGACACCATCAGGTCGTACCAGCTCGAATCGAAGCCGCCGATGAGGTAGCGCCGGCCGGGCCGGCCGCGATCGGACGCAGCCAGGCACGCGCGCCCTACGTCCTCCGCGGAGACAAAGGTCTGCCTGGCGCGGCCGCCGCCCGGAAGCCAGACCCGGCCTCGCACGGCAGCGGCCATCAGCCGCGGCAGCACCCAGTCCTCTCCCTCGCCAAAAACGCGCGCCGGCCTGACGATGACGACCTCCAGGCCCTCGGAGTGGTCCAGCAGCCACTCCTCTTCGAAGAGGCGCAGCTTCTCAAACGCGTACGCAGGCTCGGGAACCGTCTTTTCGGTGATCCGGCCCTCGTGTCCCGACCCATAGACGTCCGCCGTGGAAACGTGGACGAGGCGGCGGACGCCTGCGTCGACAGCGGCGCGGAGGGTCCGCTCGAGCGCCCGCGGCGCCCTCTTGCGGTATCGGAGCCGCCGTCCCGGAGACCAGCTCTGGGAGCAGTAGACGACGACCTCGACGCCGGCGATCGCATCGCGGAGTGCCTGGTCGTCGGCGTCGGCGTTCAGCTCGATGACAGGGACATCGGCCGACAGTGCGCGTGACACGTGGTGGCCCAGAAACTCCCCCGCCCCGATGACCAGGTGCAAAGCTGCCCGATTCTAGGGTTCCGCCCTAGCCTCGACGCCTGCCGAGGGCAGTCGTGATCGACGCCCTGACCCTTTCGACCAGGCTCGACACGCGGCGGCTCACCTCCCACCAGGTTGGAAGGTCGGGCTGAACCGGCGGCCCGATCGTCATCTCGACCCGGCTGAAAGGCCGGAGTGCGTCTGTGCCAGTGACCGCCACCGGGCAGATCGGCACGCCCGCCTGCAGCGCGAAGTAGGCGATCCCGTTCCTGAGCGGCCTCAGCGCGCGCCCCCGCGAGTAGCGGCCTTCAGGAAACATCAGCATCACGCCACCGCGCTCGAGGACCTGGTACACGGTGCGCAGCCCCTGCTCGTCGATCTCGCCCCTGTTGGGCGAGATCGGAAAGACGCCGATCAGCGGCAGCAGCTTGCGTTTCCACGCACGGTTGAAGACGGTCTCGCGCTTGGCCATCGTGTAGATCAACGGGCGCTCCGGGAAAAAGGGAATGATGAACGCGGGGTCGAACCAGGCCTGGTGGTTCGCGGCGATGATGTAGGGCGGTTTCGGGATGTTCTCGAGACCGGTCACCGTGACGCGAAAGAGGTGGGTGACGATCCACCTCGCGAGGCGCCGGACGAACAGATAGAAGCGCGCCGGCTCGGTTGGCGTCGGGTGGACAAGAGGGTCGAACGGCCCGGCGACGAGCTCCCGATATTCGGGACTCCGGTAGCGCCTTTCCTCGCCCCTGTCAGCGGTCGAGGAATCGATGGAGGACGCGGTTGAACTCCTCTGGCCGTTCCGCCTGAGGCGTATGGCCTGCCCCGTCGATCACCGCCAGCGAGGCGCGTTCGATCATTGACCGCGCGCGCTCGGCATGCGCGAGCGGAAAGAGCGGGTCGTTGGCGCCCCAGATCAGCTGGACCGGGATCTTGAGCTCGTTCAACCGGCGCGTGACGTCGTGGTGGCCGCCGAAGATCGCGCGCGGGTTCACCAGCGAGCGCACCGTCGAGAGGTAGGCGCTGCGGTAGCCCTCGAGCGCGTACATCTCGCGCAGGTCGGACAGGTAGCCGTCGTCCATGGTCAGCGCGAGGTCGGCGCCCGTCCCCGAGTAGCGGGCGGCAAACCGGCGGACCACCGTCCGCGGAGCCCAGGTCAGAGCGTCGCGCGCCAGGCCCATCACGGCCTCGCCAACGCGTGGGATGGTCACAAGGCCGTAGGCGATCTGGGCCATGCGAACTTGTGGACGGCCCAGGCCGAGGGTGTTGACCAGGACGAGCTTGCGCACGCGCTTGGGCTCCTCGAGCGCGACCTCGAGGGCGACGCGCCCGCCCAACGACGCGCCGATCAAGGCGGCGGAGCGCAGACCGCTCTCTTCCATGTAGCTCCGGATGAAACGGGCGAAGTAGGGGATGGTGTAGCGCACGCGGGGTTTGTCGGTGCGGCCGTAGCCGGGCAGATCCGGTGCGAGCACCCGGTGCCTTTCCGCGACGGTCTCGAGGTTGCGGCGCCACTCCATGTAGCCCGACGAACCCAGGCCGTGGATGAAGATGACCGGCGTGCCGCGTCCGCCCTGCATGTGATGCACGCGCAGCGAGCCGACGTCGAGAAAGCCGGAGCGCACCAGCTTCGTCTCGCGTTTTGCAATCACTGGCTCCGAAGCATACGTACGGGCTCCGCAAGCCCGGTGATCTTCAAGCCGCTCTTGAAGGCGGATGTCGTGCCGGCGCCGATCAGCGTGATCGCACCAGGCCCTTTCGCGCGCCACTCGCCGTCCACCCACACGGCAGCGCTGCGCTCGTCGATGCCCAGCAGCGTCACCTCGGGCAGCTCCCGCCTTGCCGACTCGATCCACCGGCTGCCGAAGGTGTCGAAGTGTGGAAGCACGGCCGTGTCCGGCACCACGCCGAGCGCTTCGCTCGGCCTGCGGTTGTAGCGATCGGGCCAGCCGGCACGGATCAGGGAGTGGCTGCACAGGGCCATGGCGCCCGCCGACGACCCGGCCAGCGCCGCCCCGTCCAGCCAGGCCTCGAAGATCGCCGTCCAGACACGCGAGCCTCGCAGCACCTGCACGACAAGACCCGGGTCGCCGCCCACCAGGTAGAAGAAACCGCCCGCCCGCGCCGCGGCGGCGAGCTCTTTCGAGCCGGCATCTGACGGCTTGAGCACACGGATCTCCTCCAGGGAGAGGCCGAGCGACCCAAACCAGCTCGTCGCGTGCTCGACCGCCTGCTCGGGACCCTGGCGCGCGGCCGCGGTGGGGACGACGTACGCAGGCCCACGACCGGCGCCGGCCACCAGCATCCGGTCCTGCTCCTCGTTGCCCGGCTTGAACTCCTCGCCGCCGACCAGCGCGAGCGTTCCAGGCACGTCCGTAGGATATGGCGGTGTCTGACGCCGTTCGTGTGAGGATCGCGCCGAGCCCGACTGGATTCGCGCACCTCGGCACCGCGAGCACCGCCCTCTACAACGTCCTCTTCGCGCGCCGGCGAGACGGCGCGTTCGTGCTCCGCATCGACGACACGGACCTCGAGCGCAACCGGCCCGAGTACGAGCAGCTCATCTACGAGACGCTGCACTGGCTCGCCCTCGACTGGGACGAGGGCCCGGACAGAGGCGGGCCGCACGCGCCGTACAGGCAGTCCGAGCGCCTCGACATCTACCGTGAGGAGGCCGCGCGGTTGATCAAAGACGGCAAAGCCTACCGCTGCTACTGCACGCCCGAAGAGCTCGACGCCGAGCGCAAGCAGGCCCAGCTCGAGAAGCGGCCGTACAAATACTCGCGCCGCTGCCTCACCAACCCGCCGACCGGTCGCGAAATCTTCGCGGTGCGCTTCAAGGTCCCGGGCGGTGACATCGAGTTCACCGACATGGTGCGCGGCGAGATGCACTTCGACGGCGACCTGATCGGCGACTTCATCATCATCAAGTCGGACAGCTATCCGACTTACCAGTTCGCGAGCCCGGTCGACGACGCCGTGATGAAGATCACGCACGTGATCCGAGGCGAGGAGCACCTGTCGAACACGCCGTACCAGCTGATGCTGATCGATGCCCTGGGCTACGAGCGGCCGCAGGCTTACGCGCACATGCCGCTGATCCTCGCGTCCGACGGTTCCAAGCTCTCGAAGCGCAAGCACCCGGAGACCAACCTGGTGCTCTTTCGCGAGCAGGGCTATCTTCCCGAGGCTCTCGTCAACTACCTGGCCCTTCTCGGATGGAACCCGGGCACGGAGCAGGAGATCTTCACCTTCGATGAGCTGCTGCAGGCCTTCTCGTTCGACCGCGTGCAGCACGGTGGAGCGCGCTTCGATTGGGAGAAGCTCAACTGGCTCAACGGCGAGTACATCCGAAGGCTCAGCGACGACGAGCTGGCTCGACGCCTCAAGGACTTCGTGCCCCTCGTGGACGAGGAGACGCTGCGAAGGGCCGTGCCGGCGCTGAAGACGCGGCTCCACCGGCTGGGCGAAGCCGTTGACTATCTCGACTACATCTGGAAGGACCCCTCGCCGCCCACCCTGGATCCGGAGACCTCCCACCGGGTCCGGGCCGCGCTGGATGCGCTCAAGGCCACCCAGTGGGAGCCCGAGCCGATCGAATCCGCACTCGAGAGAGCCGTCCAGGAGTCAGGCGTCAGCAAGGGGAAGTTCTACACACCGCTTCGTGACGTGCTCACCGGCAAGAAGGTGGCGCTCCCGATTCACTACGCATTTGCACTCCTTCCGAAAGAAAAAGCGCTGTCGCGTCTCGAGGGCGCGGCGTGACCTTACTGACGATCATCATCGACCTCGACCCCAACATCCTTCGCATCGGGCCGTTCCTCATCACCTGGCACGGCGTGTTCTCGGTCCTCGGCATCCTGGCCGCGGCGCGCCTGGGGTTCTGGCTGCTGGCCAAAGACGTCCCCAACCTGAAGGGAACAGGCGACGGCCTCGCCTGGATGGTCGTGGTCGGGCTGATCGGTGCGCGCCTCCTGTACGTGTGGGAGAACTTCCGGATCTTCGCCAACGGGCAGCTGCTTCGCGCGTTCGCGCTCACCGAGGGCGGCATCAGTCAGTGGGGCGGTCTGTTCGGCGCCATGGTCGGCGCCTACATCTGGGCGCGCCGGTCGAAGTTCTCCTTCTGGAAGATCATCGACGCGGGCGGGCCGGCGGCCATGATCGGGCTCACCATCGGCCGCATCGGCGACGTCATCAACGGCGAGCACCACGGCACGCCGACCAGCCTGCCGTGGGGGGTCGAGTACGTCAACCCGAGCACCCTGGGCGAGCCCGGCAAGGTCGTCCACCCGGAGGTCGCGTACGAGATGGTGCTCTGCCTGACCATCCTCGCCGTGCTGCTCCCGTTCCATCAGCGGCTGAAGGCACGGCTTCCGGATGGGGTGTTGGGATTGATCTACTTCGCCGTTTACGCGTTCGGCCGGTTCTTGCTCAGCTTCCTACGCACCGATCCCGGCGTCCTCATCGGGCTGCGCCAGGCACAGCTCGCGTCGGCGCTCATGGTGCTGGTCGCGATCATCGCGATACCGCTTCTTCTCCGGCGAGCCGCAGCAGGCGCCGAGCAAGCGCCGGCGACCCAGGGTCATGCTTGAAATAGACGTGCACCTCGTCGTGTGTGGCGAGGGCGGACCCGATGTCCGCGACCCATGGTTGCAGGGAAGCGTTCGTGTAGCCGCGGCGTAGCCGGAAGTAGGCGACCGAACCGAGCTCGACCAGCGGCGCGCGCGGCCACTTCGCCTCGTCGGTGACCACCAGCGCGCCTCCGTGGCGCCGGATCACGCCGAAGGTTTCGACGTCGAACCACGACTCGTGGCGAAACTCAGCCGCGGTGGGACGGCCCAGCGCTTCGAGAAGGGAATCGAGCAGGCCGAGGTTTTTCTGCCGGGTCGGCGGGAACTGCAGCAGCACCGGCCCCAGGCGCTCCCCAAGGACGGCGATGCGTCCCGTGAAGATCCGCGCCAGGCCGACCTTGTCGAAGGCTTCCGCGGAGTAGGTCAGGCCTCGATTCGCTTTCATGCAGAAACGAAATCCCGGCGGCGTGGTGGCGGCCCACGCCAGAAGAGTGGTCTCCGGCGGGGTCCGGTAGAAGCTGCCGTTGAGCTCGACACCGTTGAGCTTCTGCGCGTAGTAGGCGAGCATCTTCGAGCCGGGGATCGTCTTCGGGTAGAACCTGCCCTTCCAGGACGCGTAGCTGAAGCCGGACGTCCCGGCGTAAAGCATCATTCGTAGGGGGAACCCTGCCGGGTTCCCCCTACGTCGCGGCGCTCAACGGCGCATCGCGGTAATCGCTTCCTCTCCGGAGGGGGTTTGCGGCGCGAATCCGGCGCGCAAGGCCACAAGTGGTCGATCAGCGCTTATCAGGCCTCGACAGCCTGACGAGTTCGCATCACACGCTCGTGGAGCTGCCCACACGCGGCGTCCGCCTCGCGGCCGCGCGTGTCGCGCACGGTCACGTTCAGGCCCTGCTCGGCGACACTCTCCTTGAAGCGCCTGATGGCGGAGCGGTCGGGCGCGCGGAACGGCGTGTCCTCGACCGGGTTGAACGGGATGAGGTTGACGTGCGCCAGCCTGCGCCGGAGCAGCTCGCCCAGCTCTTTGGCGTCGCGCTCGGTGTCGTTGACCCCGGCCAGCATCACCCACTCGTAGCTGACACGGCGGCCGGTCTTCTCGGCGTATCCCTGCGCGGCGTCGACCAGGTCGCGCACCGGGTACTTGCGGTTGATCGGCACCAGCACATCGCGGAGCTCATCTCGCGCCGCATGCAGCGAGATGGCGAGCGTCACTGGCAGGTTCTCGGCTGAGAGCTGCTCGATGCGCGGAATCAAACCGCTGGTGGAAACCACGATCCGTCGCGGGCTGATGCCGAGCAATTCGGGATGGGAGAGCATGCGCACCGAGTCCATGACCGCGCGGTAGTTGGCCATCGGCTCGCCCATGCCCATAAAGACGACATGGGACAGGCGGCGTCCTTCCGACAGGAGCAGTCGCTGGGCATCGACTGCCTGCTCGACGATCTCGTGGGCCTTCAGGTTGCGCCCGAATGGAAATTTGCCGGTCGCACAGAAGGGACAGCCGATCGGGCAGCCGGCCTGCGAGGAGATGCACAGCGTCGAGCGGTCGGAATAGCGCATGACCACCGCCTCGACCGAGTGCCCGCCGTCGAGCTCGTACAGCGTCTTTGTCGTGAAGCCGCGGTCCGCGTTGCTCACTGCGATCGGACGCAAGGACGTCGCTCGAAAACTGACCTCGAGCACGTCGCGCAGCGGCTTCGGCACGTCGCGCATGGAGCGAAAGCCCGGGACGCCGCGGGCGAGCCACGACCAGATCTGCTTCCGGCGATAGGAGGGAGCGTCGTGCTCGGCGAGCCACGTTTCGAGCTCGGCCGCGGACATGGAAAGGATCGGAGTCATCGGGGGCTAATTTACCGACGGTTCGTAGACGTCTCCGCTCTCGCGAACCAGGCCCTCGTCGACCAGCTTGCGCATGTGGGCGCGCAGGGTCATCTCGGCGGCCGCCAGCAGACTCTCATCCAGCTCGCCGTAGACGCGCCGGGTGAGGCCGGCCGCGGTCCCGCTCCGCCGGCGCACCTCCTCGAGAATCTGGGCTTCGCGCGCGAGGCGGTGGCGGCGGTACTCCTCGATCTTCGCCATCGCGTCGGTCACGGGATCCCAGTGCCCCGGAAACAGCATCCGCGGCTCGAGCGCGGCGAGGCGGTCGAGCGACCGCAGGTAGGCCGCGACGTCGCCCTCCGGGTAGGTGACCATCGAGCTCCCCTGGCCCAGGATGAGGTCTCCGGTGAAGACCGCGCGGTCTGCGGCGAGCAAGAAGCACAGGTGATCGGCGCTGTGCCCCGGCGTGTGCAGCGCCGTCAGGTTGAGGGTGCCCACGCGCACGATGTCGCCGTCGCGCAGCTCGGGGTGGCACTGCACCGAAGCCTGGTGCTGGGCGGCCAGGCGGCCGGCCAGCGGAAGGTGGTCGGGATGTGAGTGCGTGACCAGGACCACGCCGACGGTGGCCTGGGCGAGCCGCCTGTTCAGCGCCGCGAGGTGGCGCTCATCGTCGGGTCCTGGATCGATGACCGCCACCACCGGGCCGGCGTCGAGGATCCACGTGTTGGTGCCCGGCCCTGTGTATGGACCGGGGTTAGGGGCTACGACCCTGGAAACCGCCGTCAACGAGCAGGCGAGGCGGGCAGGTAGATGTCGGCGCCGTCGGGGCGGCTCGAGTCGAGCCACCCGCCGAGCTGCGTGTCGACGATGAGCCGCACCAGCGGCTCGCCCAGCTCAGGCACCGGCAGCGGCCTGCGCTCGCCGCTCGCGGTGATCTGCACCTTCCACCACCCATCACCCATCGATTCGGCCTTGACGCTCAGCGAGTCGCCGAGCAGCCAGTCGCGCGCGCGGCTGAACGCCTCGACGAGGACGGGCTCCGAGCTCAGGACGACCGCCTCCGCGGGTACGTCTCGGGCGGCCGTCGGCAGGGCAAGATTCAGGACGGCGCCGAGGACGACGCCGCGGGCGCTGTCCTTGGGCTCGACCGCGGCAGCCTCGAGTCCCGCGGCGCGGCGACCGACCTCCTGGGCCTGCTCGAAGAGCTCCTCCAGCATGTCGGGACGGCCGAACGCGGCCTGGCGTGCGGACTCCTGGAGGGCCAGCACCGACGAGCGCAGCTTGTGGCCGAGCCGCCCTAGCAGGTGGTCGCGCTCCTCGAGGACCAGGCGCTGGCCCAGCTCGGCCGACTGGCGCGCCACCCTCAGCCCAGCCCGCTCCGCCCAGCCCACCAGGCGGCCGTTCAGGATGAGCGCTTCCCAGGGGCCTCCGGGAGGCGGGAACTGCGGGTCGGCCGGGCCGTGCCGCCGGTGGTCGGGCACCGACTCGAGGCCGCCGCCGACCCTGACCCACATCGGCGCGACGGCGCTCATTCCGGTAGTAACGCTGGTTAGGTCCGAATCCGGGCAGGAACAGTGAATCTGAACGTGGTGCCGCGCTTGTCGCTGGCGGCGACCCAGATGCGGCCGCCGAACGAGCGCTCGACGACGAGCCGGCACAGGTAAAGCCCGAGCCCCAATCCACCCTGGGAGCGGCTCCGTCCCGCGGGGCCGGTCTTCTCGAAGACTGTCTCGAGCGTGCCCGCCGGCAGCCCCTGGCCGTTGTCGGCGACCGTCACCTCGAGCCAGCCGCGCTGCACCTGGCGCGCCTCGACCTGGATGGACGCGGTCGTGTACTCGAGTGCGTTGCCGATCAAGTTGGTCAGGACCTGGCCCAGGTGCGCGGGCTCGCAGAACGCTTGCGGCAGGTTGTCCGGGAGGTTGACCTTGACGGCTTCGGTCCGCTCCGCGTAGCGGTGCTGGAGGACGCCAAGCACACCGGTCAGCGCCGATGCGAGGTCGACCGGCTCCGGCGTCGGCTCGAAGTGCCGGGTCTCGAGCTTGGCGATGATGAGCTGGCTCTCGACCAGGCTGAGCAACCTGTCCGACGACTCGTAGGCCTCCTGGAGCAGGGTGCGCCGGCCGGTCATGTCGATGGTCTCGTCCCACTGCATGATCCCGGCCAGCGTGTTCTTCATCGCCGCCGCCGGGCTGCGCACCTCGTGGCCGATGGCGCGGAGCATCAGGTCTTTGGCCTCCAGCGCCTGCCGCTGCACGGTGACGTCCTCGTGCAGCGTCAAGACGCCGGCGGGCTCGCCTTCGAGGCCGGGGATCACGACGCGGCGGACGTGCACCGTCCGGTCCGGATCGCGCATTTTGAGCTCCAGGGTCCCGTCGGCATCGGCTTCCTCCGACGGCGTCGCGCCTGCCGCCGCGTAAACCTCGTCGGGCTTGCGGCCCGGCATCTCCGAGGCCTGCAGGCTGTAGATCGACTCGATCTCCGGGTTGGCGTAGACGATGCGGCCGGCCGCGTCCTCGAGCATCACACCCACAGGCGAGTGGCGCAGGATCGCGTTCATCATCCGGCGCTCGCGGTCCAGGGCGTCCACCAGTTCCAGCTGGCCGAGCAGCACCGAGGCCTGGCCTGCGAGGACGGCGGCGAGGCGGCGCGTCTCGGCGCCTCCGACCGTCATCCGGGCCACGAGCAGGCCCGCGAGGCGGCCCTCGACCTGGATCGGGATCGCGAACGCGTCGGGCGGAGCGCCCAGCAGGTCGAGCAGCGCGCGCAGGCGGCGCGCCCCGGTCGACGAGTTCAGGGCGCGGAGCAGCTGCGCGCTGTCGCTGACAGGCACACGCGGCGCGACCTCTTCATCGTCTGACCGGCGCACCAGCTCGCCGTCCTCGAGCAGCCAGAGGTCTCCGTTGGAGCCCGCGAGCGCACGGCTCACGAGGCGCGCCATCTCCGCCCGCGCGCGGTCGGGCTCGGTGGGTGTCAGCTCGGTGAAGGCGGCGACCGCCTCCAGGGTGCGGATGCGCCCGCGCGTCTCCGCGACCAGTCGGGCATTCTCGATCGCGACGGCGGCGTGGCGGGCGAAGTCGAGTGCGGCGGAGCTCGGTTCGGGAACCAGCGTCGATGCGTGCACTGCCCCGATGACGCCGACCAGACGGTCTGCGTACCAGAGCGGGACCAGGTTCCAGGCGAAGTCGCGCGCGGTGCCGCTCACGATCCCGGCCGGGGCCACGCGGTCGTCCGAGTTGAGGCCCGCCCACGCCAGCACCTCTTCCGCGGCCGCGTCACCGCTGCCGCGCGTGGCGGTGACGCGACCCTCGGTGTCGAACGCCCAGCACACGGCGCCTGCGCATTCCAGCATCGTTCGCGCCTGGTCGGCGATGTTCGCGACCACGCTCATCAGCTCGTGGCCGGCCAGCGCTGCGAGCTCCTGGATGCGCACCGACTGGGCGAGCGCCAGCTCGTTGGCGTGGTGCAGGCGCATCGTGCGCAGCGCGATGCCGACAACCGGCATGGCGGAATCGAGCAGCCTGACGTGCGAGGCGAGGAACCTGCCTCCGTCGTTGCGCATGACGACGAGCCCGGCCACGACGCGGTCGTTCTGCACGATGGGCGCCCAGACGACGTGGCTGGGCGAGCGGCTGAAGATATAGCTCCCAATCGGTCCTTCGAGGTCTGAGGGCTCGTGCGCCACGGCGTCGGCGACGTCCTTCCCACTTTCGATCATCCGGCGGAAGAACGGCGCGTTCTCGATCGCCACCGGGCCGATCGGCGCCACGGGTTCGTTGTGCCCGCCGGCAAAGCCGGCGACCATCCCGGCCACGTCGACGTAGGCGAGAACCATGTGCGTCGACCCGAGGTAATCGCCGACCACCGACCCCACCGCCTGTGCGAGCTGGTGCTCGTCCGACGCGCCCGCGACGCCCATCTCGAGCAGGTGGAGCGCTTCCAGGCGCGCCCGCTCGGTCTGCGCCTGCGCGAAGTGATCGGCGTTGGCGAGGGCCAGGCTCACGTGGGCGGCGACGTCCTGGAGAAGCTTGACGTGCCAGTCGTCAAATGCGTCCTCGCTGTAGGACTGCAGCGAAAGCATGGCCGTGATCCGGTCACCGCTCAGCACCGGCACCCACACGAACGACCGCGAGACCCGCCCCTTGTCCGAGGGTGGACCGGAGACGAACACCGCCGCGCCCTGGGCGACGGTCCAGACCTCGCGCTCGAGCTCCTTGCCTTCAAAGGTCCGCGCCCAGGGCGACTTGCGGACGAGGACGGGCTTGCCGGTCTCGTAGGCCTCCCGCGAAGGGCCGGTGACGGCCAGGGCCACAGGCGGCACCACCTCCTCGACGCCGGCCACGTACTGATAGCCCTCGGCGACCGGGCCTTCGGGGGTCTGGGTGATCGCGGCCAGGATGAAACCGTCGAAGGTCAGGTTGGCGGCGAGCTCCTCGCGAAGCGTGCGCATGATCGACCAGCGGTCCAGGCTCGACGCCAGGCGGCGGCCGACCGAGTTGACGACCTCGAGGCGCCGGCGCTGGTCCTCGATGGCCTCGTAGCTCCGCGCGTTGCGGAGCGCGAGGGCGACCTCGTCGGAGACCAGCTCGAGGAAGGCCGCCGTGGAATCCTCATACGAGTAGGGCCGCGAGCACTTGATGCCGAGCGCGCCCCCGGCCACACCGCCCTCCTTGAGCGGGACCCAGAGCGAGGAGTGCGGCTCGTACCTGATCACCGGTTTGTTGCCGGCCACGACCTCGCGCGCGGCGGTGCTGAGCGGGGACCGCGCCGGAAGCCAGCGCCAGGTGGCTACGCCTTCGCCGTCGACATGGAGGTGGCCCGCGGGCCCGCCTCCGTCATGGAGGGTCACCATCTCCAGGGCATCGACCGGCAGCAGTTCGCGCAGCGTGGCGTACAGACCGGTGAGGACGGTGCCCTCGTCGAGGGTCGAGGTCATCGCCCGCGCGATGCTGTTGAGCGCCTGGAGCCGGCGCGCCTGGTTGCGGGTCAGCTCGTTGAGGGAGGCGTTGGCGAGCAGCACGCCCAGCCTGAGGTGCACCTCCTCGAGGAAGCTGAGCTCGTCTGGAGAGACCCGGCGCTTCCGGTCGGTGTGGTAGATGATGCTGCCGATCAGCTCGCCCTGGTGGCGGACCGGGACCCAGATCGCGAGCCGGCTTTTGACCCGTGCGCCCGGCCCCTTGCCCTTTTCCTGCTGGGTGGACTCCAGGGGCAGGACGGTCGTCCTGGGGTTGGCGAACTGACCGGCGAACATCGACTCGCTCAGGGGCCGGCGGCGGATGTCCTGGAGCACGCCGGCGTCGATCGGCAGCGAGTGGTACCAGCCCTCGCGTTCGAGGACCTGGAGGTTGATGGCGTTGTAGCCGAAGCGCCGCTGCAGTCCGCGATACAGGACCTGGACCAGGTCGGCCTCGGTGACGCAGGTGCCCAGCTCCTGGATGAGGGCGCTTGCCGAAGGACCGGCCGTCCGGCCGTTGGAGCGTGCAGGAATCGGGGGCTTCGGGAGCGCGAGCGTGCGCTTCATCCCCGCCGGTCGGCGGTGCGAGCCCATATCACGGCGCGCGGAAGTGGCCATTGGCACCGATATACTGCGCCAGAATTCAGGTGCCTTTCACACCGCCCAAGCCGATCGCGCCAACTCCGGAAGACATGCGGGGGTCAACGGTGCTGGTGGTCGACGACGAACGGGCGTGGCGGGTGATCCTGGAAACCGACCTCAAGATGCTTGGCTACAAAGTCTCCATGGCCGAAGACGCCGACCAGGCGCTGGTCCGCGCTCAGACGGACAAGCCCGAGGTGGCGATCATCGATCTCATGCTGCCCGAGCCGATGGACGGCTGGGGCCTGCTGACCGAATTGAGGGCCCGCGGGCAGACCGTGCCCGTGATCTTCTATACGGCGTACCCGGTCTTTCCTTCGGGCACCGACGATCCGGACGTCGTCGGCTACATGAGCAAAGCGGTCGACCGGGCCGACCTCTACGCCCTGCTCCCGGTCGCCATTCGGCGCTCCAGGGAGCGCCGGACGTCAACTACTTAAGTGATTACCAGCCCAGGTCGAAGGTCGCGAAAGCGTCCACCCACTGCGCACCGCTGGCCAGCGCCAGAGTCGCCAGGACGAACACTGCAATGACCACACCCTGGACCTTAAGTCGCCATGTCATCCCCATATACCCCTTTGTTTTTCCGATTACGCCAGGTCCGGCGCATAGTATGCCGGAGGGCCGGTCGTATTTGGGCCTTCTACGGTAGTCAATAATCATTAAGAATGGTGTAGATCACGCCTTGGAAACTCAAAGCTCGAGTCGAAATGGCCGGTCGCTGACCCGACAGCGCGAAGTGCGCCTCCCGCCCCTGCCGCCCGGCCTCGAAGTCTACCGGCCGGTCGACGTGCTCGGCTCCTCGGTCCTGGTCGTCGAGGACGAGGCGGCGATGCTGCAGCAGCTCCGCATCGACTTACACGACCTCGGCTACCGGCCATCGGTTGCCGCCTCGCCCGCCGAAGCCCAGAACGTGCTCGAGCACGAGCGCGTGGCGGCCGTCCTGCTGGACCTGGTGCTCGACGAGCGCGAGGACTCGGGCTTCGAGCTGTTGACCTGGATCCGTGAGCACCATCCGGGCCTGCCCGTGATCGTGCTCTCCGCGGCCCAGGTCAACTCGGCCGCGATCCGCCACGCCTACGAGCTCGGCGCGAGCTCGTACTTCGTCAAAGGCAACGTGCCCATGGCCCACATCTACTCCGACCTGGCGGCCCGGCTGGTCGAGCGCGGCACGGGGCGCCCCGGCACCTACCGGTTCGGCAGGCTCGTCTTCGACCCGACGCGGCGGACCGTGAAGCTCGGCGAGAAGCAGGCCCGCCTGACCCAGCAGCAGGCCGCGCTGGTGCTGTTCCTGGCCCAGGGTTCGAAACCAGCCACCGCCCGCGACCTGATCCAGGCCGGATTGTTCCGCAACAACGCCGCCCACTCGACGGTGCACTCGGCACTGCTGACGCTCCGGCGCCGTCTCGACGAGCTGGAGCCGGGCCTCGGGGCGACGTTCGTGCAAGCCTCGGCTCGAGGCTACAGCCTGGTCGCGCTGCATGACTGAACACGGAGGCGAGCATGCGACCACGCCGCTGCCGAGCAAGTCGGTGCTCGACGACGTCGTCGACCTCCGCCGCCACTTCCACAAGCATCCCGAGGTCAGCTTCCAGGAGCACGAGACCACCCTCTACCTGAAGGAGAGGCTGCGCGAGCTCGGCCTCGACCTCGAGACGTGCCCGACCGAGACGGGGGCGGTCGCGCTGCTCGACACCGGACGGCCGGGCAAGACCGTGATGCTCCGCGCCGACATCGACGCGCTGCCGATCCACGAAGAGTCGGGTGTCGACTTCCCGTCCAGCGAGGACGGCCGCATGCACGCGTGCGGCCACGACGCGCACATGGCGATCATGATCGGCGTCGCGCGGACCCTGATCGACAGGATCTGGGACGTCAACGGCAAATACCTCTTCGTGTTCCAGCCCGCGGAGGAGATCGTCGAGGGCGCGAAGGCGATGATCGCGCGCGGCCTGCTCGAGGACCAGCGACCTGACGTCATCGTCGGCCTGCACATCGTGAGCTTCATGCAGTCGGGGACCGTGATCACGCGGCCGGGATTGCTGTGGGCAGGCTCCGATGCGTTCGACGTCAGGTTTTCGGGACCGGGGGGACACGGCGGCATGATGGGCCGGCGCGGCAACGTGCTGGCCGCGCAGGCGTTCTTCGTCGAGCGCCTGCACACCGTGGTCGAAGGGCTCGAGCACGACGGAGTGCAGTGCCACACCACCGTCGGCAACATCAGCAGCGACGGGGCGTGGAACGTCGTGCCTCGCGGGGTCCTCGTCCAGGGCAGCCTGCGCACGTTCGACGACTCGCTGCGCGCCCAGGCGCTCGACCGCCTGCACGACCTCCTGAGAGAGACGCAGAGCGAGTTCGAGGTGAAGACCGATGTCGAGCTTGTGCACGGCACCGTGCCGTTGATGAACGAGCCCAACGTGACGCGCAAGGTGCTCGAGGTCGGCGAGGAGCTGATCGGCGACAGGGCAAGCCTGCTCGGCCGCCCGCTCACCGTGAGCGACGACTTCGCCGAGTTCCTGACCCGAATCCCCGGCTGCTATTTCATGCTCGGCGCGCGACCCGAGGGCGACACCCCGCCGGCGCACCACTCGCCCACGTTCCGGATCGACGAGTCCGCCCTGCCGGTCGGCGTCAAGGTGTTGGCGGGAGCCGCCTCTCGACTCGCCGCCGAGTAGTCCACCAACCAAGTGCTCCTCCTCGGGGCGATCGCGGTCGGCCTCGTCTTCGGCCTGGTCACCGGCGGCCACATCGGCAACCTGGCGCGGATCCGATTCCGGTGGCCGTGGCTGATCCTCGTCGCGCTGGGAATCCGCGAGGCGCTGATCGTGACTCCGTTGAGCCGCATCGATGGAGCGCAGTACCTCTACGCGGTCGCGCTGGCCGGCATCGTCGCCTGGACGATCTGGCACGTGGGTCGCATCCGCGGCATCTGGCTGGTCTCGATCGGCGCCGCGCTCAACCTGCTCGTCGTCGCCGCCAACGGCGCGCACATGCCGGTCGCGCCCGAGTCGGCCGGCCCGCTGGCACGGCACGGAGGCACCATCGGCGAGTACACGATCATGGGCAGCGGCACCAACCTCAACTTCCTTGGAGACTGGATCCGTCTGTATCCGTTTCCGCAGGCCTACAGCCCTGGTGACGTGATGATCGCGATCGGGCTCGCGGTGGTCACGTTTCTCGCGGTTCGAAACCCCAATCCGTATAGTGAGATGACCCCGCCGTGATCATCTTCTGGATCTTCACGCTCTTCGTCGGCGCCTCTGCATTTGCCCTCGGGCTGATCTTCTTTCAGTGGGGCATCGTCGGCGCATTCTTCTACGCGATCTTCGCGATGCTCGTGTGCCGCGGCATCCTCACGGTCATCCGCCGGTCGCTCATCCTGCGCGAGAGGCTGGCTCCGGAGACTGATGTCGTCCAACGCACGGTTGAGACGAACCGAGCGATCTTCTGGAGGCGGGCGTTCTGGGTCACGCTCCTGCCGTTCCTGTACCTCGGCGTCATGTACTACGGCTTCGGACTCTTTCCCGACGAGGCGATCGCGATCATCCCGTCGCTGCTGGCCTCCTTCATAGGACCGGTCATCTACGTCGTGTTTCTGATCATCGCCCAGTTCATGATCTTCTTCCTGCCGATCTGGATGTACATCCGCATCGGCAAGACGATGATCAACCCCGATGACGCGAGCTTCGGGGTCGACATGGCGGACATCCGCGGACAGAAGGCAGCCGTCGGCGAGATGGACCGCATCCTCCAGCTGATCGAGCATGGCCGGCTGTTCACCAAAGCGGGCGGCAAGCGCGAGCGTGGAGTCCTGATGATCGGGCCGCCCGGGACGGGGAAGACGATGCTAGCCAAGGCGATCGCTTCCTCGTTGCACGTGCCCATCTACATCGCCAACGGTGGCTCGTTCGCCGGCATGTTCCTTGGCATCGACGCGCTGAGCGTCTACCTGATGGTTCGCGCGGCGCGCAAGCGCGCGAAGGTGTGGGGCGGCTGCGTCGTCTTCATAGACGAGATCGACGCGCTTGGCCAGCGCCGAAGCGGCATGGGCGGGATGATGGGCGGCTTCGGCGGGATGATGGGCGGCAATTCCATGCTCGGCTTGAACATGCTGCTCGTCCTCATGGACGGCATCGACAACCCTGGCATGATGATCAGGCAGGCTCGAGGCTTCGTAAACCTGACCCTCGATGGCGTGTTCGTGCCGAGAGTGGTCGCTTTTAATGGCACGAGGATCCCGCTGCGCATCCCAGCACTCAAAGCACCCAACTTCAACCTCCTGTTCATCGGCGCCACGAACCGGCCCTCGGTGCTCGATGAAGCCTTGACGAGGCCCGGCCGGTTTGGGCGTCAGATCACCTTCGTGATGCCCAATCGAGAGGCCCGCAAAGACATCGCAGCTCTCTACTTCGACAAGAAGCAGCACGACCCAGAGCTGGACACGCCGGCTCGTCGAGATGAGTTCGCACGCATCACGGAAGGCAAGTCGCCGGCGGACATCGAACAGGTCTTGTCGCTGTCCCTTCTCTACGCATTCGAAAACGGCCGCAACACGTTCAATTGGAGGGACGTGCGCGAAGCGCTGGGCAACGTCGAGGCAGGGCTGCCGATTCCAATCGAGTACAGCGAAAAGGACAAAGAGCGAATCGGGCGCCACGAGGTCGGGCACACGGTGGCGTCGCACATGTTCCAGAAGGACCACGGGCACGTGCGGCTGTCGGTGCGGCGGCGCGCCGACCCCCGGCTCGGTGAGATCGGCGGCTACCACCTCGCGATCCCGACGGAGGAGCAGTTCTCCACATTTCGGTCGCAGCTGGCGGCACAGGTCAGGCACGCGCTGGGCGCGCTCGCGTGCGAGCGCGTCTTCTACGGCGAAAACACCACGGGCGTGTCGGAGGACCTGCGCATGGCAACTCAGACTGCGTGCGTGATGGCGGGAGTCGTCGGCATGGGCGCCGACAACCTCGAGCCGAAGATGTCCGCGAAAGCCGCCGACATCGGCGAGTACCTCATCTCGGTCCGAGAGGTCACGCAAGGTGTCCACGAGGAATCCACGTGGGAAGGCGCCGTGCTCCACAATCCGCGCGGCAGGCGGGTTGTTGCGCAGATCCTCGGCTCCGCTTACATCGACGACTGGCGGGTGATGTACGTCAACAAGGAGGCGATCAACCAGGCCGTCGAGGCGCTGCTCGCCGCCGGCGGTGAGCTTGTCGGTGACGAGATCAGCGGCCTTCTCGACTCAGTCGGCCTGCGTGAGCCTACCTCTGCCGACCCGTATCCGGACGACATGCCGGCTGTGCCCTCCGACCAGACGGTCAGTGTCGCGGAGAGCGCCTGAACCGACTTCTCGCGGCGGTGCTTCTCGCGGTCGGCCTGACCGCAACCCCTGGCGCGGTCTTTGCGCGGGATCCCGGCGCCGGACCCAACGCACACCACGAGGCGGCGACCGTCATCGGCGCCGAGCTTGCGATGAAAGAAGCGTCCAACCGGCTGCGTGCTCTTGCCGCCGAGAAGCCAGTCGGGCTCGCCGATTCCATCCGGCACGACCTGGCGGTCAGCGCCGCCGGGTTTGCCTTCCGTCAGGCCGTCCGCGAGGAGCAGCGACTCGTCTACGCCCTGGCCGGCTACGCCGGCGTCCAGGCCTCGGTCATGCGCCTGCTCCCGGACTCCGTGCAGGGGCCGCTCGCGGACTCGATCGCCGGCCTGCACTCGCTCTACATCCTGGCAGGCATCGACCAGTACTACCTGGTCAACCCGCACTTCACGCATCCGTACACCAGCGCCGCGCCCCTGAGCGCGCTGCGCTCCTACTACCTCGAGGCTCAGAACCTGTATGGCATCGACGCCAGCTATCTCGCCTCGATCAACTACATCGAGAGCAAGTTCGGCCGCGTCAACGGACCGTCTTCGGCAGGAGCCGTCGGACCCATGCAGTTCCTGCCCTCGACATGGGAGAACTGGGGCAACGGGGGCAACGTGATGGATCCCCACGCGGCGATCCTCGCCGCCGCGCGCTACCTGCAGCACTACGGCGCTCCGCTCGACATGCGGACCGCCATCTGGCACTACAACCTGAGCTATGACTACGTCGACTCAGTCGAGTACTTCGCGCGCGCGTACCGCGCCGACCCTGGCTGGCTCGACCGTATGTATTACTGGGACACCTACGGCTAGAACCCGATACGCGTGACATGACCAGGCAACCACGCGTCCTTGTGTTGCTGGCCCTTGTCGTGGTCGCGGCGGTTGCGCTGGGGATCGCGTTGGCGCAGCGCGCTGCCCCACCCAACCTGACATCCGCTGTGACGAGCGAGCACTGCAAGGCGGTCGACGGCCTCCCCGACCACACCTGCACGCCCGGTGCCGTCGACCCGCGCGTCACGCAGGACAACATCGACGCCACGATCTGCGTCAGCGGATACACAAAGACCGTGCGCCCGCCCTCGGGCTACACCAGCGCCTTGAAGGTGTCGCAGATCAGGCAGTACGGCTACAGCGACACGGATTCGTCGCACTACGAGGAGGACCACCTCATCCCACTCGAGCTCGGCGGGCACCCGACGGACCCTCGGAACCTCTGGCCGGAACCGCTCCTCAGCGGTGGGGCGACGCGCAAGGACACGGTCGAGAACAGGCTCCACTCGGAAGTCTGTGCGCGCCTGATCTCGCTCTCGGCTGCGCAAGCCACCATGGCAACCGACTGGACGTCGGCGACTTAGAACCTCTCGCTTCCCGAACTCCGTCCGCCGGAGAGTGCGAGTATTTACTCATGGAGTATCGGATCGAACAGTTGGCTCGCGCGGCCGGCGTGGCCGTGGACACGATCCGCTTCTACCAGGGCAAGGGCCTCCTGGACGCGCCCCGGCGCGAAGGCCGGGTGACCTGGTACGGCGACGCGCACGTCGAGCGGCTGCGGAGAATCAAGGAGCTGCAGCAGCAGGGCTTCACGCTGACGGTGATCCAGCGCTTCCTGGCCGGCGAGCTCGAAGCGTCGGACGAGGCGCTGGTCGCCGCGGTCACGCATCCCACCGCGCCGCAGACCCTGACGCTGGCCGAGCTGGCCGAGCGGAGCGGCGTCGCCGGCCCGCTCCTCGCCAGCCTGGAGCAGGCCGGGCTGCTGGTCCCGATCACGGGCGGCGAGGAACCCCGCTATCCGGCCGGCGACCTGGCGGCCATCGCGGCCGGAATGAAGCTCATCGCCGCCGGCGTGCCGCTGGGCGCGCTGATGGAGCTCGGCAAGGAACACGCCGCCGCGATCGACCGCACGGCACGGCAGGCCGTCGACCTCTTCGACCGCCACGTGCGCGAGCGCATCCAGGCCGAGGGTGGAGAGACCGAGGCCGCCGAGCGCAAGCTGCTGCAGACCTTCAACGAGCTCCTCGAAGCGAGCGGCACGCTGGTGCGCCACCACTTCGAGCGCACACTTCTGCGCGCGGCGCGCGAGCACATCGAAAAGCGCGGATGAAGACCGCCACGTCGATCAGGACCTGGGAGCTCGAACGAACACCCGACCTCGTCGACCTGGTCAGCGGTGCTCGCGACGCCGGTCACGAGGTGATGCTCGTCGAGCGCCCGATGCCGGACGCGGTCAGCGTGGCGGCGATCGGACGCGTGCTCGACATCGTGGCCGCAGCGGATGGGGTCACTCTCGAGGATCCCGACGGAAGGATCATCGACTCCGAGCCCGGCCAGGACCGCATCCTGGCCGCGTCCCGCCTGTGGCGGCGCCTGGCGGCGGACGACGATGCCATCGCGGTCGGAGGCTTCGCCTACCGCCCGGACCGTGACCCCGCCGGCGCGTGGTCCGGATTTCCCGCCCTGCTCTTCCGGGTGCCGGTCCTCGCCGTGATGCGCCGGCGCGGCCGCACCTTCGTCACCGCCGCCGCCCCGGATGCGGAGGAGCTGCTGGATCTGAGCGGCGCCGCCGTGCGGGCACCCGCTGCGCACAGGCTCGACGTCACCCCGCTGCGCAACCCGCTCGCCTGGACCGCTGCTGTGGAGGGCGCCGCCGCGCGGCTGCGCGCGGGGGATGCGCAGAAGGTCGTCCTGGCCCGCGAGGTCCTGGCCCGCGGCGACGGCGTCCTGTCCGGGGGCATGGTCCTGCGTGGGCTCCGGGCCGCCTACCCATCCTGCTTCACCTACCTCGTCGCCGGCGCGGACGGCACCGCTTTCGCGGGAGCATCACCCGAGCTGCTGGTACGCAGGTCCGGCACCCAGGCCTTCGCGCAGCCGATGGCGGGCTCGGTAGCCCGCGGCGCCACCGACGCCGAGGACGAACGCCTGGCCGGGCTGCTGCTTGGCAGCGAGAAAGACGCCCACGAGCACAGGCTCGTGTCGACCTTCGTGGTCGAGGCGTTGAGGGCGTTCTCGACCCGCGTCGAAGCGCGCGATCCCGAGGTCGTGCGGTTCACCAACATCCAGCACCTGGCGACCGGCGTCAGCGCCGACCTCGCGAAGCCGCCGGCCGACGTGTTGACCCTGGCCGCCGTGCTCCACCCCACGCCCGCGGTCGGCGGCTGGCCGCGCGAGGCCGCGGACGTGCTCATCGACGAGTTCGAAGCCATGGAGCGCGGCTGGTACGCGGGAGCCGTCGGATGGATCGACGGCCGCGGCGACGGCGAGCTCGCGGTCGCGCTGCGATGTGGTCTGCTGTGGGAGGACGGCGCGCGACTCTATGCAGGGGTCGGCGTGATGCCGGACTCGGATCCCGCACGCGAGCTGGATGAGACGGAGTTGAAGTTCAAAGCCCTCTTGACGGCGCTGATCTGATGGAGCTCACCCTCAACGGCGCGCGCATCCACTACGAGCGAGCCGGCAGCGGGCTGCCGGTCATCCTCTTGCACGCCGGGATTGCCGACTCGCG